>QWCK01001414.1_pt1 | contig 36226 bp, 49 predicted proteins | sample 1972571 | NCBI WGS metagenome assembly QWCK01 (sample SAMN09866710, study PRJNA288562) | Human gut metagenome isolate term2_stool, whole genome shotgun sequencing... | isolation source: gut | host: Homo sapiens | place: USA: California | reverse complement strand
TTGTCCACAAAAATATTATTGATTTTTTATTGGAAAGTGAAAAATAAATTATCAAAAGATAAGTGAAACTTGTAAATAAAATTAAATAAATATATAATTTATTTAAAAAGGCTTAGAATCGCGTATTTTAAGCCTTTCTCTTTTTCCCGTCAAAAATTGGTCAAAAATATTAGATTAATGCCCTAATCATCTCAAATGTATCATCGATGCTATCCTCGTTAACTTCTACATAGTTTTGCATAATGGTTTCAATCTTATCTCCTATTACATGTGCGACCACTGTTAAGTCTATGCCAGATCCTACAAGAATTGTTGCTCTGGTATGCCTAAAACAATGAGATGATGTATTATATTTTCTTAGGTGGGTGTAGAGACCATCATAGGTTACATCATAAAAAATCCTGCCATAGGAATCAAAGGTAGACATTTTTAACTTTCTATATAGGTCATCAGAGATAGGTACAGTCCTGTATGAGTTTTGAGTTTTCAATTCATCTATTAGGATTTTCTCCTCTATTAAAAATTGTTGCTTTATTTCTATCTTGCCGTTAACCACGTTTTGGGTACATAGCCCTAAAGCCTCCCCAATTCTCACCCCAGTCTCGTAGAGTAGCTGTATTATTAGTTTCATTTTTGGGTTTTTTGTACCATCTAAGATTTTTTTGTAGAGATCTTCTGTGATAAATTTTATTCTTTTGTCGCTTTTTGTATTGTCCTTGTACAAAAGATCGCAGGGATTAGTTTCACATGCTCTGACTTTTTTAATTGCAAAATTAAAAATTGTACTGAGCACGCTGATATTTAAGTTGTATGTTTTGCCCGTTAGACTTCTTTTAGTTTCTATAAAGTCATACAATTCCGTAGATTTTATAGAGTTTATATCTCTGGGAAAAACTCCGCTTTTTTCAAGCTTTAAAAGTTCAAAGTATTTCTCTTTTGCCCATTGGTTGGCATCTTTTCTTTTGTCAAATCCGCCTTTTGGTTTTTGTTTCCATTTTCCTTTTTTGTCTTTATAGCTTACAATGGCTTGCCACTTGCCATTTTCTCGCTGCCTGATTGTTATGTTCATTATATCTTACTCCTTTTCTAATTGGAGTAACACTGGGGAGTGTGTTTGTGATATAATTATTTTACGAAGGGAAAAGTTATTTAATTAACTTTTTTAAGAGGGTGCTTAAATGCACCTTCTTTTTTTTATGCACTTAAATATCATAAGTTACAGTAATTTCTTCGCCAACATTTTCAAAGTTTGAATTTGATGGATTGCCAAAAACAAATTTTAAATTATTAATCTTATCGCCCTTAGAGTCTAATATAAATACAATGTTTCCTTTCTTTACAACTTGTCCGATAAAATCGCCACCAACTTCATCAGATAAAAATATCTCAGCTTCTTTTTGTTCCTTTGTATTAGTCACAAGTGTTCCTTGGTCAGGATAAAAACTTATAGTTTCATCACTTGTGTTTTCAACTTCAACGGCGACAACTACTGATGTAACTTCATCTTTGTCATTAAACATAGACTTATAATCTGGCTTTGGATTAACTTTAGAAATCTGGATATCAGTCACAGTTAATTTTATAGGACCGCTTTCAACTACATCATTAATGTTTTTCTTTTCTTTAATTACTTCGAGTCTTCCAAACTCACTTTCATCTACTTTTCCAACACTAGAGTCTGTCTTTTTATTATTTTCGACAGATGCTGCAGCGTTAGTTTTGTTTTCTTTTTCAGGTTCGTTTTTCACCTCATTTGTTTTACCACCACACGCTGTCAAAAGCAATGCGATGGATCCAACTGCTAATACATTTTTAATGTTTTTGTTCATTTTGTTTTCTCCTTTCTAATCTTTGATTATGCTAACTTCTACAATTGGGTCAAATTTTTCTACAATTGCATCTCCATGCTCATCAAGTTTTTTTCTGTTGCCACCATGGATCTCTGCTATAGCAGTTCCTGTGTTTAATATAAAGTCATGATATTTCATATTTATTTCATGAGGGACATATCCTATGTGCAATCCATCAAGATAAACTGCAATTGCTTTATTGTCATATTCATTAGTAGGCTCTGCGACAAAGTTTACTGGGATGTTACTTTGCCACGAATACTGATAAGTTGGTTTTTCAGTGTAATGAGCACCTATCCATTGATGCCTAGCGTTTTGCGATTGCCACATTTTAATATTGTCGGCAAACTCATTCCAGGTTCTTACTTCAAATTTCAAATCATTACCCACTTTTTGAGCTGAATTATTTGAAAAGATGAGTTTGAAGACCCATTTAATAGGTAAATACCACCAGCCTATGATAAGAAACCAAATTAATTTCATAAAATCACCTCATTGGGATTAATTTTATTAAACTGCCTAAGATCATAATCAAGGGTATTCCATCGTACTTGCAAAGCCTGGTTACTTACTCCATATCTATATCCTTCGACATAAGGTTTTCGGTTAAGGTCTCTCAAATTTTTAAATTCTTTTGCTGGCATTAAAATATTTCCTGCAAAAGTATCTGCTTGTTTTTCCCAAATAGTATGTTTATACCTGGAACTCATCAAAACTTTTTGAGGTAATAGGAAATGGTGAAATAATTCTATATGTCCAATTTCATGCGAGATTGTAAAATTAATTCGTGGTTCGTATCTCAAAGGATTATAAAAAATGTAATACTCATTGTTTTCATAAATACTAAATCCATCTTCACTTATGTCATAAAGTTCAAAAAATCTGTCATCTTGAAAACCATCAGTAGTATAAGGAATTAAATTCCAGCCCATACTTCGACAGTAGAAAAATGGATCAAAATAATCTCTTATATTATTTTCTTTTAAAAAATGAGAGATTCTTTCGTATAAATAATAATCGCTTCTCCAGTCCAATTAATCACACCCTTTTTAATTATTACGTTCGTTAAATTCGCTAATCATCTTTCTAATCAAGGTCACTTGACTGTCAGTAAGACCTGCAGCTTCACGAGCAATGATTTTACCTTGAGCGTTTTCTTCACGTCCAGTCATAAGATATTCCATAGTAGTTCCTAATTCTTTTGCAACTCTTTGAAGTTTATCTGCAGATGGATAACTTTTTGACCAATTTCTCAAAGTTCCATTTCCTAAATTACATCTTCTTTCGAGTTCAGCAACAGTGATGCCTTTAATTGCTAGCATCTCTTTTACTCTTGTTAAAAGACCTTCATTGTTACTCATATTTACACACCTTTCTAAAAGTGCTAAATATAATAAATAAAAATGTTAAATAAACTATTGACAAATGTTTTATAAAACATTATACTTAATTTAAGCTAAACATCAAGCATAAATTTAGCACCTATAATTTAAAAAAATAAATTTGATTGAAGTGTCCAAACTATTAATCAGTGTTATTTTTATGCTTAAATGTTAGCACACAAAACATTAAAAGTCAATATATAAAACAAAATTATTGATAAGAAAGGTAGGTGAGAATATGACAATTAAAGATTTATCTTTTGAAGAGAAAATAAAGATTTCCATGAAAAGAAAGGGATACACTTATCAAAAGTTGGCAGATGAAATGGGAATTAGTATGGGTTATCTTTCTGACATCATCAGAGGAAATAGAACTAATGAAAAACGATTGAAACAATTGAGAGATATTTTAGAGGTTTAAGAAGTAACACTGGGGAGTGTGAAGCATGAAGACACTGTTGACGAGGGATGAACTCGCCGAAAGGTGGGGATATACAAAAACAACAATTATCCGTTTGGAGGAAGATGGGGTTATCCATCGAGTTAAGGGCCTGCAAGGCTGTAAATACTCCATAAGAGAAATTGAAAATATTGAAAACTTAGGAAGAAAAGATTTAAATCAAGTAAGTTTATTAGATTATAAGCGTATGGAAAATGAGAGGGACAGGTGGAGAGATGAGTATCTTAAGTTGAGAAATGCAATCTCTGCTAGCGCTAAAGATCTAGTAAAAGTCTTGGCAAGTGATCTGGAGGTGTGACGATGAAAGCTTTTAGTTGGTATAAGGTGCCAGCAAGTATAAGAAGAGTTATTGGATTTCTGATTTTATTTATGGCGGCTTACTTAACTTTTACTTTTTTGGTTAAATTTATTTTTTATATTTTATATGTGGGAACAGTTTGGATTGATAAGGTTTTTAAGTTTTTAGTGAGGTGAGGAAGTTAAAAATGAAAAGGTTAAAAGGCAGGATTACCTACGAATGTGAGATAGAAATAAAAGATGAAGAATTAGAAACAGTCCAACAGAAAGTAGATGATAAAAGTAATGAAGAGTTAATTAAAGAGGGATTAAACGAAATGTTTTTTGCTGATGATGGCAGAATGGAATCTTGCAAATTAATTGATGTTAAGTTTGAGGTCACAGATTAGAAATGAAAACTTACAGATTTAATATCCTTGCTTATGAAGAAATTGATATCAAGGCAAAAGATCAAGAAGATGCAGAGGAAATAGCTCAAGCTTACTGGGATAAAAATTTTAGAAGTATGTTTGGTGGAGTTGAATTTATAGAAGAGGTGGAAGAATGAAAGTTAAAGATTTAATTGAAGAATTAAAGTTATATAACCCTGAACAAGAAATTTATGGGGTACTTGCAGAAGATGAAAGCAGTGAACAATATTTATTAGAAACCTCTGAAGGTACTTTTGTTGAGTGGAGAGATGGAATACCAAGAATTTGTTTCTTTTGTCACTATTGTTAAATGAGGTGGAAGAATGAAATATAAAGAATTGCAAAAAATAGCAATAGACAATGGATATGAAATTAAAAACGACACAGACTATGTAACACTAAAAAAGTATCAAGGAGAAAACATTATTAAAATTTCCGCATTCCATGCAAACCTCATATTTCCACATATGTTTGTTTGCTTTGGTTCTGATTTACAAATGCTTAGAGCATCAATCGAATATTCAGAAACACCACTTGAAGATAGGTATCCAGAAAAGAAGAAGTATTTAAGACATAGATTTTTACTTAAAGAGAGAGATGATAGTTATTTAAACTACTATCGCTCACTCGGAACGGTAGATTTAAGCGACAGAAGACAAACAGAATATATACAAACCCAATTTACACAAGCAGAAATAAATGAAATAAAAGAAAAATACGACACAGACTTAAAAGACTTTGAAATTATAGAGGTGGAAGAATGAAGCCAGATAAAAATGTGTGTAACTTGTTTCAAGATTGTAGCAATGATTTGCAGATTGAGTTACAAAATTATGAAGTAGAGAGCGAAGAGTATAAACAGATTTTAAATTTAATTGCAGAGTGCAGAGCCTTTACATTCAGTGTGGCTAATAGCATAGAAGAGTCGAAAAGAGACGAGGAAGAAAAATATAAGACTATATTAGAAGATTTTGAAAACATTGAGGTGGAAAAATGAAAAAATTTAAAATATCTTTTGAATTTGAGCCTTATGATGACTGGTCTAAAGCAGATGTAAAAGAAATGGTTGAAACAGTAATAGACCCTATATATCACTTAGGTGATGCAAGTATCGGTGAATTAGATGTGGAAGAAATAGAGGTGGAAGAATGAGCAAAGAAAATGTTAATAGATTATACCAACTAATGGTAGAAGATGATGAGATGCTTATGGGTTCACAATGGGATGAAATGTATTGCAACGAATACGACACCCCAAAAAGCATACTAGATAATTTTATCAATATATACTTGGCGACAGATTTTGTAGATGTAGATGACGATTTAAATACAACACCTTTAGCTAATAAAGAAGAAAAGATTATGGCTCTGATTAAATATTTGGAAAAGATAATTAATGATTTAAAAAATAGCATATCAAGTGAAAATAATATTAATAATTGAGGTGGAAGAATGAAAATAGAAGAATTAAATAAAAAAATTGAACAATGGGCGATTGATAGACATCTTGATAAGGAAGCTGAAGTAAAGGCACAGTCTATTAAATCTGCAGAAGAATTTAGTGAGTTAATAATTGGAATTTGTAAGGACAAAAAAGACCTTATTGTTGATAGTATTGGCGATGTTTATGTGACTTTAGTTGTTGGCAACTTGATTCATAAAAACCTTGATCTAGTGAAAATTTATAAGGAAGTCAAAAAAGACTATCAAGGTTTGAGGGCTTATCTTTGGATGAATGGAAAGACATCTCAAATTATGTACATTGGATATTATACGAAATTGATATTGAGACGAGGTTATTCAGAATGGAGTGTGAAAAATTCAATCGAAGGTCTTTTAGCTTTATCTGAAATATACAATTTGTCATTTGAAGCTTGTGTAGAAAGTGCATATAAAGTTATCGCAAATCGTAAGGGCAGAATGATCAATGGTCAATTTGTTAAGCAAGAGGATTTGCCATGTTAAAGGCAAAAGAAAAAAGTCCTGACACCGTGGAAAGTAACAGGACTAAAACAAAAGTAAATATTTTATTTGCTTCATTATATCACGAGATTTATGAAAGTTAAAGGTGATGACTATTAGTACTGTTATTAGTGGCAACATAGCATTTGATGATGAGTTTAGAAAATCTATAAAAGATCTGGTAAAGCTTATGGGGAGTCAAAGTTATATTGCTGAATTATGCGGCACTCAACCTTCAGTAATTTCTTCAATTGTAAATGAACGAGTTAATTCAACTCAAGAGCTTACTTACAAGAGATTAAGTAACCTAATTGGAAAATCTAAGCAGGAAATTAAAAGCATAGAAAAAGAATTACTGCAACAAGTTAGGCAAGAGTACGAAGCAGAAAAACAAAAAGAAACGATTAGAAAAGCAAAGCTATTGATAGAGAGAAGAAACAGACTTAAGTCACTAGAAATAGGAAAGACTTATAAACTTACTTTTGATTTTAGCCTTATTGGACCAAAGGGTAAGCCTGAAGTTTTAAAAGGTAAACTTATTGAAAAATATGATAGATTGTTAATTTTTCAAAGTTTAAATTATAAATTCTCTGCTACTGTAATTGACATATTTTATGGCTTTGTTGGAATAAAGGAGATAGGAAGATGAAATTAAAACAATTATATGCAGAGTTTGTAAAATTATATATGAGTAAAAATGAGCGAATTGTAAAAGCTAATTTTAAGGAAGAAAATGAGAAGTTTGACTGGTTTACTGATGCCTATTCTTTGTGGGCAGTCCCTAAGGACAATCCTTTTGAAATAGAAAGTGCAGACATAAGTTTCTATAACGAGGCAAGAAAACCTGGTCGTGATGTCAAAAGAGTTTCAAAACTTCCGAGTTTGGAGCATGAGAACATCTTAAAACTAGAAACAAGTGATGAAAAAGTCTATATGTATGTAGATGAAAGAAAACTTAAATGGTATGACAAGGGTTTTGGACTTAAGATTTATAGCTATGACGATGAAGACATCTACAGAAATATTTGCCAAGTTTATGAAGATGATGAACTTAGAGGTCTAATTTTAGGAGTGAGACTTAATGAAGAAGCACAAGGATGATTTAAATGTGATTTTAAATGACGAGATTGATTCTACTTTAAAGGTTGCACTTAAGTGTGTGATTAATGAGTGGTACTTCCTGGAAGATATGAAAGAAATAATTAGTAATGAAAATGACAATGACAACTATAAGAGACAAGTAATTTTTGAATATTTTTATAAATATTTAAAAGATTATCTATTTATAGATAAAGATTTTCTCAAAGATCTTATAGAAGAAAGCACTGGTGAGAATTATTGACTACAAGATTATAAGAAGTGGAAGCAAGGGCAACGCAGTTATTATTGACGACATGCTCTTTGACTGTGGAGTGAGTTATAACAAGCTAAAAGATGAGTTATACGATATCAAGTATCTTTTTGTTACTCATAGGCACAGTGATCACTTGCATGTTAAGACTTATCAAAAGATAGTCCAGGACTTTCCAAGGATAAAGACAATTGGAAATTATGATGTAGCAAGATTAGTTCATCTTATAGAAATTGTTGGAGACAGCACTAAGATTAAGTTAAAGGACAGAGTAATTGAATCTTTTCCATGTGTTCATGATGTGCCATGTCATGGGTTTGTGGTAACAAAAGATAATAAAAAACTTATTTATGCTACTGATACTCAATCCCTGGAGCATGCACCAAAGGTCAAGTATGATTATTTCTTTATTGAGTCCAATTATGATGAGAAAAAGATTGAACTTATAAGAAATAAGTCTAAAAAGCTTTATGGTTATGATGCTTGGGAAGGTGCTATGAGACATTTGAGCAGTCAAAAGAGCAGGTTATTTTACTACATGAATAGAAAAGACAAGGATAGTTTATATGTGGAACTTCACAAGAGTTCAAGATTTTATTGAGGTGAATAAATATGAATGAATTAAAAGAATTAGATAATTTAAATATTAATTTACAAGTTGGATCCATTGACTTCCCAGAATATGACAACTTACTAGCACAAGCTACTGAAGTTGCAGAGTATTTAAAAACTTTGGAAGTTAATGAAGACAATATAAAAGAAAATAAAAAGATACTAGCAAAGGCAAATAAGGCAATTAAGGAATTAAACGATAGAAGAATTAAAATCAAGAAAGCTATCATGGAACCCTATGAGGAATTTGCTGAAAAAGTTAAAAATATAGAAAGCATAGTTAAAGAAGCTGATGAACTTGTAAGGAGTCAGGTAAGAAATCTAGAAGAAAAAGAAAGAGAAGAAAAGAAAGCAAGGATCCAAGAAATTTGGGATAAAAGAATTGGTGCTTATGAATATGCAAAAATTATGACTTTTGGTGACTTTCTTAAAAGCAAACATCTTAATAAGACTACTACTTTAAAAAAGGTAGAAGATGAGATGGTGGAAACTCTTGAAAAGTGGTAGAAAGATCTGAAACTTTTATCAGGAATGGAAGACGCTAAGGATCTTATTCGGGCTTACAGTTTCTTACAAGATGTCACTGAAGCTATGAACATTGTAAAGCTTGATAAAGAAGAGCTTAAAAGACAAGAAGAAATATTAAAAAATGAAGATTTAGAAGTTAAGAAGATTTTTATTTTTAAGATAAATGATGAAAAAGATGCGAAGTTAGCTGAAATGTTGTTAAAAGAAAATAATATTGAATTTGATATGGAGGAAATGTAATGTTAAGAGAAAATTTAGAATTAGTAGAAGTTGTTTATGAAAATGATAAGAAAAAAGCAGTGTTAAGATTTTTGGACATGGAAGCAGGAGAGATTTTAGAAGTTAATTTTAATCTTCAAGATTACAAAGATGGTAATTTTGTAGATAGCGAAGAAAAAGCTGCAAAGGTTGATAAATGGTGTAAAGAATATTTTGATACTGATTACAATGATTTATCAAGTAGAGTCGGAGATAAGTTTGATGTTTGGACTTATGAAAAATTTAATTCCATGTGGGAAGCTGAAGTTATAGAAAAATTTGACAAAGAGGACCAAGGTAAGATTTTTGAAACTGTAATTGAATCAATTACTGACGATGGTCAAAAGATTTCAATTAAATATAAGTACAAAGATCAACTACATGAAACTAAGATGCAATATAGTGACTATGTAGAAAGCATAAAGAAATGGTTTATAAATCCACAAAAACAAAGAAAACAATATAAAAAATTTGAAGAAAAGTTTGGTGTATCAATAGAAAAAGCTGAAGAAATAGTTGGTAAAAAGATCATGGTGGAAATTAAGGTGGCATTTAAAAAATATGCTTATGGTGATATTAAGACTCCTGAATGGGCTTAAGGTGACACCATGAAAGATTTGTATTTTTATGATGTTGAAGTCTTTAAGTACAATTCATTGGTTGTCTTTAAAAATTATGAAGGGAAGACCGTAAGTGTCTTCTCTTCATCCCTTGATGGGTTAGGTGAATACATCGATAAAGGTTTGATAGTAGGTAAGGGTTTCAATGGTCTGGAAAAGTTTATAACAGGCAAAACTCTAGTTGGTTATAACAACTATCATTACGATGATTACATTATTCAAGCAATGATTGACTCTGCATTAGATAATAAGACTTTGGAAGAGAGACAAAAAGTTATTAAGTCATGGAATGACAGCATAATACAAAAAAACTCAACAATAAACATGAAAAAGGTGGAATGTTGTAAGACTATTGACTGTATGCAACAAATTGATGTTTCAAGACCTGGACTTAAGAAGATTGAAGGTAATATGGGAATGAGTATCGTTGAATCTGATGTGGATTTTAATATTGATAGACCACTGACTCCAGAGGAGAATTTTGAGACTGTAAAGTATTGTGAGCATGATGTTAAAGCGACAATAGAAGTTTTTAAGATGAGACATGAATATTTTTCCAGTAAAGATGCAATTGTAAATATGATTGAAGATAAAGATTTACAAGGTAAAGCCTATAAGTGGAACACTACATCAATTGTTGGTCAGATTTTAAGATCTAAAGATAAGTTGAGACAGGGTCTGCATGTCAAGGATGAGTTTATGGACTATGTTGACCAAGATGTTAAAGACATGTGGAGTGAGTTATCACATTCAATTGATTTTAAGTTCAAGAAAAGAAAAGTTATTAAGGAAGAATTTAATAATGTTATTGAGTTTGGTTGGGGTGGACTTCATGGTGCACCTAAGGGCTTTGTAAAAGCTGAAGATGTCAAGATTATGGATGTTAACTCCATGTATCCGAATATTTTGATTAATCTTAATGGGTTAAGAGATAAGACTTTGGAATATAAAAGAATCTTGGACTATAGGCTTAAGTTAAAGTCTGAAGGTAAGAAAAAGGAACAGGCTCCCTATAAGTTGATCTTAAATTCTACTTATGGACTTCTTAATAATCAGTATTCTCAACTTAACAATCCTTATCTTGCTTATAGCATCTGTGCTAATGGTCAAATTGCTGTATATGAACTTGCAAGACGACTTGCAAATGTTGGTGCACAGGTTATTAATATCAACACTGATGGTGTGGCATACAGTTTAATTGGTGATTCTGACATGAGAGTTAAGGCTGAATGGGAAAAGGAATTTAATTTGACTCTTGGGGTCGATTATTTTAAACACTGGATTCAAAAAGATGTAAATAATTATATTGCAGTTACAGATAAAGACCAAATTAAGGTCAAAGGTGGAGATGTCAATAAATATCATGATAACAGGTTCTTTGCCAATAATGACATTAGGATAACTCACATCGCTCTTGTTGATTTTCTTGTTTATGGTAAAAGAATTGATGAAACGCTTATAGAGAACATCGACAATCCACTTTTATTTCAATATATCCTACAGGCAGGTGGGACTTATAAAGGAGTAGTGAGAGCAGATGAACCTGATAATCTCCTATCCACTAAAATCAATCGTATCTTCGCATGTAAGGATAATGGCATAGAAATCTTAAAGAAAAGACAAGATGATGGACTTGTTAAGTTTGCCGACACACCTAAGAGTATGTATTTGTACAATGATGACTTAAAAGACTTTTATAATTTTAAAGATGTTGTAGATCTGCAGTGGTACTACAATTTGATACAAAAAAATTTAAAGAGATGGGAATAAAAGACACAATCTCACAGGGGGTGAGAGTTTGTATGTAGAATTTGAAAAAGGTAAAAAGTATTCTAATGAGTTGGCTGATGTGTCCGACTTTCATGACAAGTTTGATGATGCTGGTTGGGTGTTGGAAGATAGTGACTATGTTATTGATATAGATAGTCTTTCAAAAGATATTATTAAGAAATTAATTGTTACTTTTGATATAAAAACTCAAACTGTGTGGACTGAAAGAGGAGTGCACTTTTATTTTAAGAAACCTAAAAATTTTAAAAGAGGTGCTAATAGGGTCAGTCCACTAGGTTTTGAATATGAAATAAAACATAGTGGAAATACCAAGGCAGTTACTATTAAGAGGAATGGTAAATTAAGAGAAATTGAGCATGAAGGTATAAGAGAAGATGCTCCTTTTATTTTTAATAGTAATAAAAAGTATGATCTTTTATATGGCATGTCTGAAGGAGAAGGGAGAAACAATTCTCTTTTTAAGTTAAGAAATCAAATAGCAGACACCAAGGACTGGAGAAAGATTATAACTTTTGTAAATGAAAATATCTTTGCTGAACCTTTAGCACCAGATGAACTTGAAACTATTACAAGGGAAATGGTGGTTACTGCTGAAAAGGACAATGAGTATGAGATCGCTACTTGGTTATTAAATGACTTGAATTTTATTCAGTATGGGCAAAGATATTATTTTAAATATGCTGATGACTACGCTTTTGAAGAATCGTTGTTACAAAAGAAAGTATTTGAAAGAGTAGGTAGACAAAAGACTAGGTATGTGGATGAAGTTATAAAGCAAATGAGATATAGGTGTAAGAAGATAGATCAAGGAGAAATATTTGATATCAGGTTTAGAAATGGATTTCTAAGAGATGGTAAATTCTCTGAATTAATTCTTGATGAGTTTACACCTTATCAGATTGATATTGACTATGATGAGAACGCTGAAGCAGTTGAAGAAGTCGACAATTATATTTGCCATCTTACTGGTGGAGATGAAGAGTATAGGAAGCTATTACTTGAGATACTGGGACATACGCTTATTGTAGATCCAGAGTTTAAGAGACTGCTTGCTAAGTTCTTTATCTTTGTTGGTGATGGCGGGAATGGTAAAGGAACTTTGTTACAGATCATTAAGACTATTTTAAATCCAAAGAATGTTAGTGGGATGAGCATTACTGAACTTACTGACGAAAGGTATTTACCCAACTTTAAGGGTAAGCTTGCAAACTTAGGTGATGATATACAAGACCAAGCTATTAATGACAAGGACATGAAGGCTTTGAAGAATCTATCTACTTGTGACTTTATTTCTACAAGGGAGCTTTATAAGAACGCTGAAGATATGTTTTTCACTGGTTCTTTGATATTTACGAGTAATCACATCTTGAAGTCATGGGAAAAAGGTGAGTCTTACAAGAGAAGAGTTTTGTGGCTACCTATGTACACCAAGGTTAAGAAAAAGGATCCAAAGTTTATTACGAAGTTAACTAATGATAAGGCTTTGAGATACTGGGTTAGGTTGATGGTTGAGGGATATAAGAGACTTTATGAGCAGAGTAAATTCACTGAATCACAGAGAGTTAATGACTTTAATGAAAAGTATCACAGAGAGAATAATCCTGCACTTGATTACATTGATGGTATGACAAAAGAGGACTTTGAAGGTAAGCCTATCAAAGATGTTTATGATGACTATGAACAGTGGTGTGAGGATAATGCAGTTAATTTTAATAGGAATATGATTGGGGATACTTTACAAGATGTGTTTGGTTTGGTAAAAAGAGTCAAACGTATTAACGGCAAGACTGCAAGGTGCTTTACCCTCACAGAATAATTACTGTTACCAAGTGTTACAAAAACAAGAATGAGATAATTCCAACGTTTGAATGGGTTTCTTAAATTAATTTGTAACACTTTGTAACATTTTGTAACATTTTTTACCATTCAAAGTGTTGCAATTACTATATTCTTTATTTTTGTTACAAAATTTAAAGAAATATTATTAAAACTTTTTTGTAAATTACTCACTCACACGAACGAGTAATATAATATAAAAAACTTTTATGAATAATTTTGTAACACACTAGATTTTGGATTGAAATGTTGTAATATCAATAAAGTTAGGTGTTACAAATAAAAAATATAATTTTGTAACATTTAATTACAGGAGATGCTGATGACAAAAAAAGAACTGAAAGAGATTATATATTTGGATAAGTTGATTAATTCTAAACTTAGACAACTAGATGAATTGAAGAGTAGAAGATATAGTGTCGGTGGATTTAATGTTGGTGATGATATACATTCACCAGGAGTAAAAGCTGGTGGACCTCAAGAAAATTTAATAGTTAAAATAGTTGAACTTGAAGAAGAGATTACTAGGGACATTGACTTACTCATCGACAAGAAGATAAGAGCAAGAGAAGCTATAGAAAAGTTAGATGGAGTCTATAAATTAGTTTTGTCTATGAGATACCTTGAGAGAATGTCCTGGGAACGAATTGCAATGGAATTAAACTACTCCTTAAGAGCTGTGTATAAGATACATGGTCAAGCTTTGCTTAAACTGTAAAAGAGTGCAGTAAAGTGCAGTAAAGTTTATGATAATATATAAAGTGGAAATAGAAAGATAAATATTCACCTCCTTCTTATTTATAATATAATTGATTACAAACGAACGGATTACCATTTAAAATGCTTTTGATTTATCTTTCTACTGGTTACAGTGTAATCTTACGAGGTTATATTGTTGGGAAAAATACATACTAAAGCAAGCTTGGGGTGGGAAGCAAGTATGTAACTCTATATTTCATGTAAGGCACTTAGTTAAGCTAGGTGCTTTTGTTTTATAAGGATTGATTGTATGAGAACTGATAGACAAGGACCACACAGAGCAGCCTTTGAAAGAAATAAAAAGAGATTACTTAAGTCAGAGAATGTTTGTGGTATTTGCGGCAAGCCTATTGATATGAGTCTCAAAGCTCCACATCCAATGAGTGCTTGTATAGATCATATTATTCCAGTGTCTAAAGGTGGACACCCAAGTGATATTGATAACTTACAGTTGGCGCATTGGGCTTGTAACAGACAAAAGTCAGACAAATTAATGAAAGAAAGAGACACATTTAAAAGTGATGTTATTTCAAACAGAAACTTACCTTTGTCCACAGACTGGACACAATATAAGGGGGCATAACTCCCTCGCCGGCGGCTCGCCTGGAGTTCGGTCATCACTGTACATTTTTTTTCGCGAAAGGTTAACAATAGGACCATAAAAAACAAAAATTAAGAAAGGAGTTGGTGAAATGATTGAAGATATGAGAAAGAAACTTGAAAATCACAAAGAAAGAGTGGATATAAAATACAAACTCTATGACTCAAAGTATCAAGACCAGGATATTGGAATTACAATTCCACCAGAAATCAGGAAAAGATATAGAGCAGTTCTTGGTTGGTGCTCAAAGGCCGTTGATTCGCTGGCTGACAGACTAGTTTTTAAAGAATTTCAAAATGACAATTTTAGTCTCAATGAAATCTTTAACCTCAACAATCCAGATGTGTTTTTTGATTCTGCAATATTATCTGCACTTATAGGATCTTGTTGTTTCGTCTACATTTCAAAAGAAAATGGAAAAGCAAGGCTACAGATAATCGAAGGATCCAACGCTACTGGGGAAATAGATCCGATAACTGGACTACTTAAAGAGGGGTACGCAGTTTTAGACAGAGACAAAAACGGTAAAGCAATTTTAGAAGCTTACTTCCTGCCAGATAGAACAATAATCTATGCAGATGACAAAGTAGTAAATGTAATTGAAAATCCTGCAAATGTCCCTGCACTTGTGCCAATTATTCATAGACCAGATGCAGTTAGACCTTTTGGAAGGAGTAGAATTACAAGACCTGCAATCTATTTTCAACAACACGCAAAAAGAACACTTGAAAGGGCAGACATTACAGCAGAGTTTTATTCCTTCCCACAAAAATACATTGTAGGACTTTCACAAGAAGCTGAACCAATGGAAAAATGGAAGGCAACAATATCAAGTTTCTTGCAATTTACAAAAGATTCTGATGGAGATAGTCCAAAACTGGGACAATTTACACAGCCATCAATGAGTCCTTTTACTGAACAACTAAGAACTCTTGCATCAGGCTTTGCTGGAGAAACAGGGCTTACACTTGATGATTTAGGATTTGTTACAGACAATCCATCATCCGCCGAAGCTATAAAAGCAAGTCATGAAACTCTGAGAATTGCTGCAAGAAAAGCTCAAAGATGTTTTGGCAGTGGATTTCTAAATGTTGGATATGTGGCAAGATGCATTGAAGATGATTTTCCATATTTAAGAAATCAATTTTATTTGACTAAACCAAGGTGGTATCCAGTCTTTGAACCAGATGTTGCTACACTATCAGGCATAGGAGATGCAGCTATTAAAATTAATCAAGCAATCCCAGAATACTTTGATAAAGACAGTCTCTCTGAACTTACGGGGATAAATCATGAATAAAGACATAGTCCCTGAACTCTTAGAAAAGATTCAAAATGAGTTTAAAAGCAAAAGTGAAAAAAGCAAAGTCTTGAAGAAGAAAATACTTGCTCTTAAAGCTGGTAAAGCCACACACCTTGATTCTAATGAGTTTGCAATTGAAGTTGGAAATATATTGGCTGATGTTTTTAAAAATGAGATCACAGAGGATGTACTTCCTGATGGAAAAATCTATTACAATATCGCAAAAAGACTTATAGAACCAAATATGAAAAATAATTTTGACATAGTAAGTGACTATTCAAAAGATGTTCAAGAAGTTTTAAATAAAGAGTCTAATATTTCACTAAAAGCTATAAAACCAGAAATAAATCAAGACAGAATTGATGGTATAGTCAATAAAATAAGTGAGTATGATGACTTCAAAGAGGGTAAATGGTTACTAGAAGAACCAATAAAAAACTTTACACAAAGTGTAGTAGATGACACAATTAAAACCAATGCAGACTTTCAGTATAAGGCAGGTTTGACTCCTAAAATAGTGAGAAAAGAGGTCGGTAATTGCTGTGACTGGTGTAAAGATGTTGTTGGTGTGTATGAATACCCTGATGTTCCAAAAGATGTTTATCGAAGACATAGATTCTGCAGATGCACTGTTGATTATTTGCCCGGAAATGGTAAAAAACAAGATATTTGGTCTAAAAAATGGACCAATATAAATAAAGATGATAAAATAAAAACAAGAAAAGAATTTTCTGAAAATCCCAAAACTTTGATTAAAGAAAGCTTGCTTACAGATGGTTTTAAAAAAGGTTCGGGGAAAAATTATCCTATAAAATTTATTGGTTCAGATCATGTTAAATTTGATAGTCAGAAAGTTGAAAATGTTATTGTTATAGCTGGACAAGGGGTAAAAACTCCAATAAGAGAAGCTCCAAGATTAGAAAGTTTTTATAAGCATCCCAAAAATAAATGGCAAAAAATTAGTGGTACTACAAAAATAAAATTTAAAGGAAAATCATTAAAGGCAGAAATACATTGGTATGAGGCAAATGGTCAAAGAGAAGAAATTAAATTAAAGAGGATTTTTGAAGATGAAAGTTAAATATTTGGGGAAGAGTGAGGGAATCTCACTTACAAAAAATAAAATTTATGAATCTTTAGGATTTGAAAAAGGATTTATAAGGATAATCGATGACACGGGTGAAGATTACTTATATGATCCAGAAAAATTTGAAATTATAGAAGATTAACAGCACACTAACTATCAAATGTTAGATGTGCTTTTTTAATGGAAATAATCGTGAGTTAATCGTTTGAAAATCACACGCAAATTCACACGATTAAATTTTTAAAAGGAGTTTGATATTTTGAAAAAATATGGAAGTCAAACTCCCACTAAGTCGGTAATTTTAGATTATAAGAAGTCGCTAGGGAATGAGGCAGTAGATCTTTACAAGAAAACTGGAAGAAGTCCCTTTCCTTGGCAAGAAAAAATGGTAAATGATTTATTTGCTATGAATGATGAGGATCTATGGACTCACTCAAAATTTGGATACGCAGTCCCAAGAAGAAATGGTAAAACCGAAGTAGTCTACATGGCTGAACTTTGGGGACTATTCCATGGACTAAATATTTTACACACAGCCCACAGGATTTCAACTTCACACTCATCTTTTGAGAAGATGAAGAAGTATCTTGAAGACATGGGACTTGTAGATAAAGAAAACTTTTCATCAATTAAGGCAAAGGGCCAAGAAAGAATTGAACTCACAGAATACGGTGGAGTTATACAATTCAGAACAAGGACATCTACTGGTGGTCTTGGTGAAGGCTTTGACATGCTTATTATTGACGAGGCTCAAGAATACACAGACGATCAAGAGTCGGCTCTTAAATATACAGTTACAGATTCTGACAATCCTATGACTATAATGTGTGGAACTCCACCTACAATGGTTTCTGGTGGAACGGTGTTTACAAAATATCGTGAGTCAATCCTATCTGGTGGAAGAAAACATAATGGATGGGCTGAATGGTCTGTTGATGACATGAGTGATGTCCATGACAAAAATTTATGGTATCTCACAAATCCATCAATGGGATATAAACTCACAGAAAGAGCCATTGAAGAAGAAATTGGACCAGATGAAACAGACTTTAACATACAAAGACTTGGCTTATGGTTAAGATACAATCAAAAATCTGCAATATCTGAATATGAGTGGGAAGCTCTAAAAGTTAAAAAGCTGCCAACTCTTAAAGGAAAACTTTATGCAGGAATAAAATTTGGCAAAGATGGGACCAATGTAGCACTTTCAATTGCAGTTAAAACTCTTTCAAATAGAATCTTTGTTGAGTCTATAGACTGTCAAAATATTAGAAATGGAGATTATTGGATCGTTGATTTTCTTAAGAAAATTGATGTAGAAAGAATAGTAATTGACGGTGCATCAAGGCAAGAAATTTTATCAAAAGAATTAAAAGAAGAAGGACTTGGAAATGTAATCTTACCGACTGTAAAAGAAATAATAATTGCAAATTCAATGTGGGAAGAAGCTATTTATTCAAAAACTTTGTGCCACATGGACCAGCCATCACTTACTCAAGTAGTTACCAATTGTGACAAAAGATCTATTGGTACAAGTGGGGGTTTTGGATATAAAAGTCAGTTTGAAGACATGGACATAGTTCTTATGGATAGTGCTTTGTTGGCACACTGGATTTGCAAAGAAGGCAAGACACAAATAAAACAAAAAATAAGTTATTAATTGGCAGCTCAATAGAGTTGCTTTTTTAATATAAAAAATTACCAGACATGGGAAAATGGGAGGAAGACAATGACTGAATTTAAAGTTATAGAAACGCAAGAAGAACTAGACAAAATAATAGGTGAAAGACTTAAAAGAGAAAGATCTAAGGTTGAAGATGAGTACAAAGAAAAAATAAAAACTTATGAGACTCAAATTCAAGAACTTAAATCTGAAAATGCCGAAGCAAAGGCTAACCTTGAAAAAGCATCTGAAAAAGATTCGGAAATTCAAAAGTTACAAGGAAGAATTAAAGGATATGAAAAATCTGAAATGCAAAGAAAAATCGCACTAGAAAATAAAATTCCTTATAACTTAGCTGGCAGAATCCAAGGTGAAACCGAAGAGGAAATGCTTGAAGATGCAAAGAGTCTTTCAAAGTATTTTGAGAAGAAAGAAGTTGTGCCACCACTTAAAAATCCTGAAATAAATAAAGGTCAAAGTGGAGCATATAAAGAACTACTACAAGGTTTAAACCTTGAAAATAATTAAAAGGAGATAGCAAAAATGGCAGAAGTATTATCAAAAGCAAATTTATTTAATGAACAACTAATCAATGACCTAATTAACAAGGTTAAAGGAAAATCATCATTAGCAATTTTATCAGGACAAGAAGCAATTCCATTTAATGGTACAGAGCAGTTTGTTTTCTCAATGGATTCTGAAATTGACATTGTAGCTGAAAATGGAAAGAAGTCTCACGGTGGAATTACACTTGAACCAGTAACAATTGTGCCTTTAAAAGTTGAATATGGTGCAAGAGTTTCTGATGAGTTTATGTTTGCATCTGAAGAAGTAAAAATTGACATGCTAAAAGCATTTAACGAAGGCTTTGCAAGAAAGCTTGCTAAAGGTCTTGACCTTATGGCAATTCACGGAATTAATCCTCGTTCTAAAGCTGCATCAGACATTATTGGAAATAACTGCTTTGAAAAGAAAGTTACTCAATCTGTAGCTTACACTGAAGCAGACCCAGACACAAATGTTGAAGCTGCAGTTGGCATGGTTCAAGGTTCGGATGGAGAAGTAAATGGTCTTGCTATGGCTCCAGCATTTGCAACTGCACTAGCAAAATTAAAAGTTAACGGAGTTAAGCAATTTCCTGAACTAGCTTGGGGTTCATGTCCAGAATTTGTAAATGGTCTAAGAGCAGATGTTAACTCCACTATTGCTAATGGTGGAAAAAACAGAGCAATTGTTGGTGACTTTGCCAATGCTTTTAAATGGGGCTATGCAAAACAAATTCCACTTGAAATTATCCAATACGGGGATCCAGATGGAAGTGGCAAGGATCTTAAGAACTACAATCAAATCTACATCAGATGTGAAGCATATCTTGGTTGGGGAATCCTTATGCCAGAATCCTTTGCAGTAGTAAAGGAAGCATGATTAAATGAGATATTTTAATAAAAAGACAGGGGCTATATTAGATAGTCCCTCAAAAATTTATGGTGGTCAATGGATTGAGTATGCTAAAAAAGATGCTGGTCAGGAAGCACCTAAAGAAAAGGTAGAAGATAAAAAGCCAGTTGAAGAAAGTTCAACAGACCTAACAAAAGAAGAAGTCATGAACGAGTTAGATGCACTTGGAATTGACTATGACAAGAAAGTAAAGAAGGAAGATTTAATCAAATTGATGATGGGTGAGTAATATGACTTACACTACAGTTGATGATGTAATAAAGCTTTTTAGGAATCTTACAAATGAAGAAGCTGAAAGAGCAGCTGAACTTATCCCAGTTATTGAATCATCTATAAGGCTTGAAGCAGACAATGTTGGTAAGGACTTGGAAGAACTTTTAAAAGATGAAAATTACAAGAATGTCTTTAAGTCAGTAGTTGTAGATGTAGTTGGAAGAACTTTAATGACATCTACTAACCAAGAGCCAATGACACAGTCTTCAGAATCTGCTTTAGGTTATTCTTGGTCTGGAACTTTTCTTGTGCCAGGTGGCGGGCTTTTTATAAAAAGGTCTGAACTTGCAAGACTTGGACTAAGAAATCAAAGATATGGAGTGATTGATTTTTATGACGAGAATCAAGGGAATAACAGTTACTTTAATAGATAGGGTGGAAGTTGAAAGAGATCCTTTCGGTCATCCAGTCTATGAAGAAAAAGAAATTGAAGTCAGAAATGTTTTAGTTACTCCAACAACTTCAGACGACATTATAAATTCAATGGAGCTTGAAGGGAAAAAAGCAGTCTATATACTTGGAATACCAAAAGGAGATAATCACAACTGGGAAAATAGAGAAGTAAAATTCTTTGGTCAGAAATTTAAAACCTTTGGTAAAGTCACACAAGGAATTGAAGACTTAATCCCTCTTGACTGGAATAAGAAAGTGCAGGTGGAAGTTTATGAGTAATTTTAAATTTACGCTTAACCGTGCTGGAGTAAGAGAACTTCTTCAAAGTGGAGAAATGCAGGGGATTGTAGAAGAAAAGGCTAGCGGTGTACTAAGTAGGGCTGGAGCTGGATTTTCTATGAACTCAAGAGTTGGTAAAACCAGAGTAAATGCTATGGTTTATCCTGAAACTAAAGAAGCTTATTACAGAAATCTACACGGAAATATATTATTGAAGGCTTTAAGATGATTGAATTAATTATAAGAAATCACTTAGAAAAAATTTTAAAAGTTCCAGTGTATTTAGAAAAAGAAGAAAATATGCCAGATTCTTATGTGATCTTTGAAAAGACTTCAGGGGGACAAAAGAATCAAATAAATTCTGCAAGCTTTGCTTTTCAATCTTATGCAAAATCAATGTATGAAGCAGCTATGTTAAATGAAGAATTAAAGGCAGCAGTTTTTAAACTACAGTGGAGCAAAGAAGTCGGTGGAGTTAGATTAAACTCTGACTACAATTTTACAGATGTAACTACAAAGAATTACAGATATCAAGCAGTGTTTGATATCACATATTAAGAAAGGGAGATAAATATGGCAGAAACAAAAAATGTAAGTTTTGGTAAACCTAAAATTGGTGGAGCGATATATGTTGCTGAAGTTGGAACAACATTACCTACAGATGCAAGCACAAAATTAGACGAAGCTTTTAAGTCACTTGGTTATGTTTCAGATGATGGTCTTAAAAATACTAACTCACCTGATTCTGACAAGATTAAGGCTTGGGGTGGGGATACAGTACTTATAGTATCTACAGAAAAACCAGATACATTTGGATTTACTTTAATAGAATCTATAAATGTTGATGTCTTAAAAACAGTTTATGGTAAAGACAATGTAACAGGTGACCTTGAAACGGGAATCACAGTTAAGGCTAATGCTAAACAATTACCTACATGCTCTTATGTAATAGACATGATTTTAAAAGGCAATATCTTAAAAAGAGTTGTAATCGCAAATGGTGAAATTTCAGAAATAGGTGACATCGAATACACTGATGAAGATGCAATTGGATTTGAACTAACAGTTGATGCTTTACCTGATAAAGATGGTAACACTCACTATGAATACATCAAGAAAGGTCAATAAAAATGGCTACTAAGAAGAAAAAGACAAGCACGGGATTTGTTTATTCAATAAATGAAAATGCACTAAACAACTTTGAATTACTAGATTTATTTGCTGGGGTGGATGAAAATCCACTCCTTTTGCCTAAAGTTATTGAATTGCTTTTAGGCAAGGAAGGAAAGGAAGCATTGTACAACCATGTAAGACTTGAGGATGGAACAGTACCAGCAGATAAAATTTCAAATGAATTGTTAGAAATAATCAACGGAAATAGCGAAGTAAAAAACTCATAATCCTTGCTGGAATGTATGAACTAGATAGAGAAGCTTTAATTTGTGATCTAGCAGAAACTTATAACATCTATGAATTTGAGAAATTCTCTTTAAATAAAATCGCCATTTTTGCTAAAGGATTGAGAGAAGACTCAAGAATCAGAATGAAGATGTCACAAAGTAAGTTTAATGTTAAAGAATCTTTGCTTGCAGGTATTTTAGATAGATTGACCTTAATTTTATATTCAAAGACAAAGGATGCAGAAAAAGGGAAAAATTATCCAAAGTTACTGCTAGATGAAGCAGAGAAAAAAGAAGATTTACAAGGGTTTATGTCTAGTGAGGATTTTGAAAAAATGAGAAGAAAGATAATCAAAGGGGGTGCAAATTAATGGCAACGGAATTGGGAAAAGCCTATGTGCAAATTATTCCATCAGCACAAGGCATTAGTGGAAAAATATCAAGTCTTTTAAAAGGAGAGTCCCAATCTGCAGGTACAACTGCTGGTGGCATAATTGGGTCAGGATTAGTTAAAAAATTAAAAGCAGTGATAGCTGCAGCTGGAATTGGAAAAGCATTGTCCGCATCGATCTCTGAAGGTGCAAAGTTAGAGCAATCTATTGGCGGTATAGAAACCTTATTTGATACTAAAACATCTAAAGCTGCAGAAATAGTTAAAAGGAATGCTAAAGAAGCCTATAAGACAGCTGGGGTTTCTGCTAACGAATACATGGAAGGCGTAACTTCTTTCGCAGCATCTCTTATACAATCAACAGCTGGCGATACTAAGAGAGCAGCTGAAGTATCTGATATGGCTTTTAGAGATATGTCAGATAATGCCAATAAGATGGGCTCAAACATGGGTGATATACAAAATGCCTATCAAGGTTTTGCTAAGCAGAATTACACAATGCTAGATAACCTTAAACTTGGTTATGGTGGCACTAAGAAAGAAATGGAGCGTCTTTTAAAAGATGCACAAGAAATCACTGGTGTTAAGTATGACATAAATAACTTGTCTGATGTCTATGAAGCAATACACGCGATCCAAGGAAAGCTAAACATAACAGGAACAACAGCTCTTGAAGCAGCAACAACCGTTTCTGGATCCTTCGGACAAATGAAAGCAGCCTTTAAAGATGTACTGGGAAACCTCGCAATTGGAGAAAATGTAAAACAATCATTTTCTAATTTAGCAGTTACTGTTAAGACCTTTGTTTTTGACAATTTAATTCCCATGATAGGAGAAATTTTTAAAAATATACCGGAAGGGGTAATTTCTTTTGCAAAAACAATGGGTCCAATGTTAGCTGAAGAAGGGAAAAAACTTGTTGATAATCTAGGAAAGGGCTTTAGCAATAATCAAGTTTTATCTACTGCTTTCAACGGCATAAAAACGAGTGCCAATGGTTTAATAACATCTCTTAAAACAGTATTTGGTCAAATACCAGGATTTTTTCAAAGTATAGTTACAAGTCTTATACCAATAGGACAAGCAATAATGACAGCTATTGGTCAGATGGATTTCTCTGGGATTGAAAACTTAATAAGTGTGATTTTGCCAGCAATGCAAGCTGGATTTCAAACATTCATCAGCATTGTTTCTCCAGCTATATCTAATCTTGTACAGGCTTTTAAAAACCTTTGGAATGCTTGTCAACCGTTGATTACATCAATTGCAAGTGCACTAACTCCGGCTTTTAAAGTTTTGGGTTCATTTCTTGGTGGGGTTGTGAAAGGTGCAGTCATAGGTCTAACAGGAGCATTTAATGCATTATCAGCAGTTGCTAAAATATTAAGTCCAGTTATTCAAGGGTTAGTTGCAGTTTTCAGAGTTATTTCACCAGTGCTAGCAGTAATAGCGCAAGCAATTAGAACAACTATAGGTTTATTTGCAAACCTAGGAACAGCAGGAACATCTTTAAAAACTTTAATGTCATCTGCTTGGAATAATATTAAAAATGTAATTTCAACTGCAAAAACAGCTATAACAACATCTATAACTGGAATAAAAACAGTATTTACATCATTACAAACAGCAGGAACGAGTTTAAAAACTGCTATAACTACAGTTTGGAATGGGATAAAAACTGCAATAAGCAGTGCTGCTACTGCGATTAAAGGTTTTATAACAAATATAATTAATATATTTAAACAACTAACTAGCTCTGGAAATTCTTTAAAGTCTGGATTAACAACAGCTTGGAATGGCATTAAATCTGCTATTGGTAGTGCTGTAACGACTATTAGCGGACACATAAATAAGATTAAAGGATTATTTAATAGTTTAAAGAATATAAATCTAGCAAGTGCTGGACGAGCAATCATGGATGGATTTGTTAGAGGTTTAATGGGAGCTTGGGAAAAAGGAAAGCAATTTATTTCTGGAATTGGTGGTTGGATTAAAGCTCATAAAGGACCTATTAGTTATGATAAAAGACTTTTAGTCGGTTCTGGTGCAGCTATAATGTATGGTTTTTCAAAAGGCTTAGTAGAAAATTTCAAACCTATAAAAAATATGGTTTCAAAGATAGCGCCAGAAATGAAGAAAGAACTTGTTACGAAAGCTCCTTTGCTTTATGAAGCAGGAACTAAAATAGCCAATAAAATAAAAGAAGGTATAGTAAATAAACAATCTGAATTTAATAACACTGGTAAAAATCTTGTTAATTCTCTTGAAAAGGGAGTTAAAGACAAGACTAATAATTTACTAAGTACCGTGAAAGATTCTGCAGATAAGAGTGTTGAAACTTTGAAAACTTCTTGTGCTGATTTTACTGTAGCAGGTCAACAAATAACAATTGCCTTAAAAGAAGGCATTGGCTCAAATGGAATTACTATAATAATCCAAATTGGCGACATCATGAAAGATACTATCGACAAGATTAAGTCTTATGATGGCAAATTACATGAAGAAGGTAAAAATACTGTTGAAAAAATTAAAGAAGGTGCCAAGTCTAAGAAATCAAGTCTTGTACAAACTATTAAAAATATGATGGAATCTGCACTTAATACAGCGAAGAGTATAGGACAAAAATTCAACTCTGTCTTTGGTGGCGCAAGTGGTGCTGTAGCAACTGTGGGGAAGCAAGCCATAAATCAATTTGTGGGTGGTGGCCCACTTGGCACAGTAGCAAAAACTTTTGCCAACACAGTACCTTTAGGCAAGTCTGTTGGTCAAGGATTTTCAAAAGGTGTTCAAAAACAAACTCCACAAGTTGTAAAAAAATTCCAAGACATGGGCAAAAAAGCTATTGGTAAATTCAAAACAATGTTTGGAATTCATTCACCTTCAAAAGTGTTTTATGAATTTGGCTCCTATATTGCAGAGGGATTAGCACTGGGAATTGGTGATAACTTTAGTTTAGTCCATGATGCACTAGGTGAATTAAATGAAATGCCTGATGCAGGTTTAAATAAAAAATTTAAAGTTTCATCCGAGTTGTCAAAAGAATTTGCAAGCAAGGAAGTTGAAGATAAAGATATAAATTTAAACTTAAGTATTGGTGGTCAAAACTTCAAGGCACTTGTAGACAGAATAAGCCTTGAACAAAATAAAGACATTGAACTTAAGTTAGCATATTAAGAGGTGATAGAATGAGAGAATTAAGTCACTGTGCACTGACATTTGACGGACATCTACTTGACGAAGAAATTGAGTCTTTTATGACAGTAAATGTTGAAGGTCGACAACTCTTATCACCAATATTAGATACGGTTAGCGTTCCTGGTAGAAATGGTGATGTAATTCTTGGTGGCACTTATCCACCAAGAGAGATCACTGTTCACTTTATGATTTCAGATTATAGGAATGCTTATTTTCTTGAGAAGATAAGAAGATTAAATGAAATCTTATACACTGACAAAGAGGTGGAATTTAAGTTTAACGATGAAGACGGTTATCGAATAGGGCGACTTTCAAGCACTGAAGATCCAGATTATGATTCTAATTTAGGTTTTGGAAAATTCACAATTCATTGTGCTGATCCTTTTATGTATGGTCATTTAAGAAAAAGTAAAGGAAAAATTGATAGACTAAAACTTAAAAAATACCCAGTTAAAATTGAAGAAATTAAAATCACTGGTCCAGCTACTAATAAGCTTGTAATAACTAACAAAAATACTGGTAAGAAAATAATCTTAAACGGAAGCTTCGCTGCTGGAGATAAACTTATAATCACTAAAGATAAAATCACTGTAAATGGTCAAAATAGGATGTACTGGCTTGACTTTGTGAATAGTGATTACCAAAACTATGAACTTTACAGTGAAGATGAAGTCATGGTTTCGCCAAGTGCAAACTTTGAGATATCTTACAGAGAGAGGGCAATTTAATGAAGGGGATTTACTTATTTGATAACAAACAAAACTTAATAAAATCAATTTCAGCTGACCTTCTTACAGAAAACTTTCAAGAGCAAGAACTTGGTGGTCAAATAACTGGAAGTGCAAGTTTTCCATATAAAGACTTTGACGAAGATGCTGATTATTTTGGAGTAAAAGAAGATAATAATTTTTGGATATATAAAATTAGAAATAAATTAAAAGATAGTGGATACATCACAATTGGTGGTATCCACATTTTTTTTGACGAATTAAAGGGTGCAGTTGTAAGAGACGTCAGAAATCAAAACACATCAGGCAACTTAGTTGTTGAAAAAATAATTTCTGGAACTGGTTGGGAGTTAAAGTCCAATATCACAGAGAGGATTGCATCTAAAAACTACTACTACCAGTCAGCATTATCGGCATTTTACGATGCAGTCAAAACCTGGAACTTTGAATTTGTACCTGAAATACTTTTTAAAGATGGAAAAATAACATCAAAGAAGATAAGTATTTATGATGAAATCTCAAAAGACTATGGTAAGTGGTATGAGTATGGAGACAAACTAGTTAACGTTATAGACGAGTCTTCTACAGATGAACTTTATACAGCCTTTATTGGAAGAGGTAAAGGAATAGCTGTCGAAGATGAAAACGGAGAAAAAACTGGTGGATACAGTCGAAAGATTAAGTTTGATGAAATTGAGTACACAAATGAAAAAGACGGAATAAAAGTCGTTAAAGCAAAAGGTATAGACTTTATAGAAATCAAGGAAGCAACTAAGCTTTATGGCTATCCAGATGGAACACCACGAATTGGAGTTGTGGACTTTGACGACATCGAAGATCCAAAACTTTTAGCAGATGCGACTTTTGAATATGCACTCAAAAACACTAGACCGAAATTGCAATTAAGAGCCAATGCACTTGAGACAGAAAACATTGAGCTTGGAGAAACTGTTGCAATAATAAGGCCTGACATGAACATCAGATATAAGGTTAGGGTCTTTAAAATCCAAAAAGACTTTTTAAAAGATAAGGTTGTATCTTTTGAGTTTGGGGATAAAATTGTTAGATCTGCAGGTGAAAGACTAAAATCAGAACTCTATGAGAAAAGAAGAAGAGAAGAAGAAATTGACTCTTATATTGACTCATTAAGAGACGAGATCAATTCAAGTTATTTTAATGATGCAGCTTATAACTATGATTTAAAAATTGGAAATAAATATAATTTACCAGCAGGATACTATTCTTTTGATAGACCTATAGATGAGAACCCAACAAAAGTAATTTACATGGGAGCAGGCAAAATGCTTGTTGCAGATAAAAAGAACCCTGATGGCTCTTGGAAGTGGGGAACAATGGCAACTGGAGAAGGAGTTGTCGCAGAATCTATTGTAGGCACGCTTGGAGAATTTGCAAAAGTCAACGCTTATCAAATAAATGTAAATGATGAATTTGCAGATACAGCCCTTGGTAAAAAAGTTGTAGTCCAGGGTCAACTGTACAACAATGTAAAAATTACAGGCACAAAGGGAGTGCAGGTCCTTGACAATCAAAACCGAGAACGAGTCCAACTTGGTAATTGGTCAGCTGGTAGGTACGGACTAAAGCTTACTGATGCATCAGGTAATAGGACAATCCTTGATGATAATGGAATCTTACAATCATGGCAAGATGGAAGATGTGACAATGTGGATTCACGAAACCCTTTGAAGCTGCACATCTACATCCCAAAAGAAACACAAAGAATCTACAAGGCAGCATTAAGAATTTACACCGAGGGATTCAGAGCTTACTCCAAAGCTACAGAGTGGAAAGGAACTCAATCAACATCAACTGATTCTGGTGGTGGAGATTACACTTCTACTGATGGTGGTGGCGGAGATTATACATCTACTGAATATGATGGTGGAACAGTAGAAACAAGTCACGGGTCATCAAATGTCCAAGGTGGAATGGAAAAAGTATGGGTGCAAGGTGGGGGCAAAGGCTATATAGAAATATACCAAACAACTTATCATGAGCATGAAGTTGAATTTCCAAATCACAGTCACCGAGTACAAATACCAGGGCACACTCACGGAGTTACTATTCCAAGTCATAGTCACGGTGTAAACATACCAGGACACCAACACGAAATTGTTTTTGGAATATATCAAGAATATGCAAGTAATGTAAGGACTGAAATATATATCAATGGTACTGACAGAACCTCTGCAATATCTGGTGGCGGTTATGTTTATGGAAATAACGATGAAATGAACTTAACTGCTTATTTAAAGAATGGCTGGAATGAAATTGAAGTCAGGTCCAATGGCAGATGCAGGGTAGATGCAACAATATTTATTCAAGCACTGCTTAATTATGGGGGTTATTAATGGAAACACAAGAAATAAAAATTACTGAATTAAAAGAAAATGCTGCAGTTATTGAAGAAAAAATTGTCTATGAAAAAAGCGTAGACCAATTAAAAAACGAAGTAAGAGATTTGGAATATAGGAAAAAAAGCCTATATGACCAAATGATAGCAATGAGAAAAATGTATAAAGGATATGAAGAAAAACAAAAGGCACTAAAAGATGTTATTCTAAAGTTAGAGCCTAAAACTGATGCACCAGGAACTGTAGATGATATTTTTGAAAATCTATAAAAGGAGCAAATATGATAAACAACGAAATAATTAAATTAAAGTTTGACAACTCTTTCAATGGCAGGCTCTTTGCAGTACAGGGCGACACTGGAAGAGTTTTTAATTTACAAGTATTTGATGATTTTAGTAAGCCTGTTGATGTTACTGGTATGAAACTAAGAATGTATGTGGCAAACTCTAAGGAAGTATCTTACTCTGAGGGAGAAATTGTAACAGCTACAGAGGGCAAAATAAAAGTCCAAGTTTACAACTCCCAACTTAAATACCCTGGAAAGCAAAAAGCACAGTTCGTGTTGGCAGATAAAGAGGGACAAAAGATAGGGTCTAAAATATTTGATTTGTGGGTAGAGGAAGGACTTGAAGCAGGGTCAACAGTTGGCAATAACATCTATGTAGACTTTGAAACAATCAAGGAAGCATTAGGCTTGCTAAAAGACTATGACAAAACCCTAGAAGAAGCAAAAAAAGTAGACTCATCTTTAAAGCTTGAAATAAAAAAAGGGACTGATACAAGGGAAGACCTTGCAAGCTGTAAGAAGAAAGCTTTGGAAATTAAAGGTCAACTTGATAATTCAAAAACTGATGCAAATAAAACTTTAAGCGATTTAAATAAGACTAAGACAGAATCTGAAACTTTAAAATCAAGTTTAGTATCTGAAAATAAAAAGGCTGCATCAAATAAATCTGATTTATCTGAAAAAATTGAATCAGGCAAAGCTACAACAAGTGAGTTAAATAAAAGTATAACTGATGCTAAAGCTAATAAAACTAATTTAGACAAGTCAAATACAACTGCTTTAGCTACAAAAAAGTCTATAGAAGATGCAACAACTGCTGCAAACACAACTAAAGAAAATCTAAGCAATTTAAAGACTCAAGGAGATACTTTATCTGGAGATTTAACAGCACAAATCACATATGGAAAAAGTTTGAAGTCAAACCTTGATGCAAGCGTAAGTAATGCAAAAAGTACTAAAAGTAATTTAGATACAAGTGTGGAAACTGCAACAAGCACAAACACTACTCTAAAGGCAACGGACACCGAGGCAAAGAAAACTGAAGCATTAATAAAAGATTTGATGAGTCAGTTAGGGAAAACAAAGAACGAAGTAGAACAAATTATAGCTTCTGGGGACTTGTCTAAATATGTTACAGACCCAAAGCTTCAAGAAGTATTAAAAGATTATGCAAGCAAAAATGAATTCAATAAAAGTTTTGATAAAAAAATAGACAAAATAGCTATTACTGATAATTTCGAAGAACAGTCACAAGATAAGGTTTTGTCGCAAAAAGGTGCTAATGATTTATGGGTAACAGCTGACAATAAAATTCAAACAAAATATATGGAGTGTATAAAAAGTATTTCAGGAATGGAATCTGTGGTAAATGATAAAGCTAACCAAAGCGACATTCCTACCAAGTTATCCCAGCTAACTAATGACAAAAATTATAAGACAGAAACTGAAATACAATCAATGATTGAAAAAGCTAGTTCGTTAAAAAAAGAAGTTGTTACTTCCCTACCTACTACTGGTAAAGATGATGTTATTTATTTAGTGCAAGACCCTAAAGGTAAAGACAACAACAACTATCTTGAATATCTATGGCTTAATGGTAAGTATGAACTTATTGGTTCTACACAAGTGGATTTAAGTGGATATGTAACAACAAACGATATACAAAAAATGCAACATGAAGTAAAACAATTAGGTGAAACATCACGATATTTAACTTACACAGTTGATAATAAAGCCGACAAAACAGCAATAAAAACTAAACTATCTGAAATGACAAGCGACAGCACACACAGAACAGTAACCGATTCTGAAAAATCCAAATGGAATAAAAAGTTTGAGTTGCCACAAGGAAAAGAAAACCAAGTATTAACTAAAACAACTAATGGAGCTGAATTTAAAAACATTTCATCTTCAAGGTCTGCAACTTTTGTAATAGCAAATTATGATTCTTCTGAAAATTCAAAATCAGGAGCCGATTATGTAATTCAAGAAAATGAAAGTCCTTGCGATGTAATTAATAGTTTTATTAATAAACTTCCATCTTATGGTGGAAAAATTCAATTAACAGAAGGTAATTTTATTGAAAAAGATGACAAAAGTATCAATTTGAACAAGGATAATATCACTCTTTCAGGTTATGGAAAATCTACAAATTTAGAAAGAACTATTGAAAATGCAAAAATTGAATTTATAAAAATTTTTAATTCTAATATTACTTTAGAAAATTTTCAAAGTAATCCAAAAAATGAAAATGCAGTTTGGTTTTCAGAAAATTCAAACAAATGTAAACTATTTAATATTACTGGAACTTCATCTACCGTTGTATTTGCTATCGATGGAGGAACAAATCATCAATTATCTAATTGTTCAGGAGTTTCAACTGGTGGTAGCGTGTTTAAGATTCTTGGTTCAAATCATCAATTATCTAATTGTTCAGTAACTTCAGCTAATCTTAATGCGTTTCAGATTATTGGTTCAAATAATCGATTATCCAATTGTTCAGGAACTTCAGCTAATAATAATGCGTTTTTTATTAATGGTTCTGCAAACAATTTAGTAGGCTGTTTTGGAGAAATTACTCTTCACAAAGATTATGCGTGTTTTTTCATCCAAAGTTCAAATAATCGATTATCCAATTGTTCAGGAACTTCAGCTAATAGTATGGTATTTTATATTAATGGTTCAAACAATCAATTATCAAATTGTTCAGGAACTTCAACTAATAATGCTGCGTTTTTTATTAATGGTTTAAATAATCTATTATCAAATTGTTCAGGAACTTCTACTAATAATAGTGGATATTATATTAATGGTTCGCAAATTAGTGTTATTGGGTGTTTTGGGGAGAGTAAAAAACCAAGTGACTATTTTGATGTTTTATTTGGGGAGAAATCTAGCAAATGTATTGGATTGGGAATACAGTGTTATAACAATAAGGGACTTCGTTCAAAGGGAACTGGTAATATTTTAGCGAATAATATAAATATATGGGTATAAATTGGGGGTATGATAAATGGAAATAGGAATTAATGAATTGATAGAAGCTTATAGCAGGATTGCACATATTAGTCACTATCATATTTTTATACTAGCTGTAGTTTTAGATATAATAACTGGTTATATTAAAGCTGGAGTAACAAAAGATTTAGACAGCAAAGTAGGATTAAAGGGGATTTTAAAACACCTTTCCGTTATTGGATTGGTGTTTTTAGTTTGCCCTTATTTATGGCTTATGGGATATGGTGGAATAGCAATATTCTTAATTTATTCAATTACAATTACGTATGCAATTTCTATTGTGGAAAATTATGACGTAATTGCACCTGGAGCTTTACCAAAGTCAATAGGACAATTTTTTAGAAGGACGAAGGAAGATATTGACAAAATGGATATTGAAGAATGGAGAAAAAAATGAAATTTTTATTTCGACCTATAAAAAGAAATGTTTATTCAAGAAGAGGAAACTCAATAAAATATTTAGTAATTCATGACACTGGAAATTCAAATAGAGGAGCCGGAGCTCTTGCTCATCGAAATTATGTAGAAAATAATAGAAGAGGAGCAAGTGCTCATTATTTCGTAGATGATAAAGTTATAGTTCAATATGTTGGAGATTCTTTATCCGCTGGTTCAGTTGGAGATGGAAAAGGAAGATATGGAATTACAAATGCAAATTCTTTAAGTGTGGAAATGTGTATAAATTCTGATGCTGATTATGCTAAAACATATAAAAATACAGTTGAGTTAACTAAAAACTTAATGAAGAAATTTAATATTCCAATTGAAAGAGTTGTCCGCCATTATGACGCTTCGAGAAAATCTTGCCCAAACCACATGAGACAAAACAACTGGAGCAAATGGTGGAAGTTTAAGGAAGATATTCAAACACCGATAGAATGGCAAATTGATTTATCCAAGGATTCTGAATTTGGTGAACAAAATCAAGATTATTTTTCAACCAATGGACTTAAAATTATCAAAACAAATCCTACAAAAATTTATATTCAGCAATTAGGAGGAAAAACTCTTAGACAAGTAGGAGCATACGGGATAAATGGTACATTTTTTGATACAAAAAATCCCGAATTAGCATCTTCTACTTGGGGAATTGCGATTAATAAAAGTAAACCCATCGGCCCAAATTCCGACAAAAATCATTGGGATAAATCCATTAAAAGAGCAACTATAATTTATGGAGAAGGAAAACTAACAGTTGAAAGAATAAATAATATTTCAGAAATTAAAAGAAAAGTTGACTGGGCGATAGGGGGAGTTGGACTTTATCCTTCTTTCGACCCAAGAACTGAACAAGTTCCACCAGATATTTTAAGATATACAACTCATACTGGGATAGCTTTTAAGGGCAAAGATATTTATCTCATAGTTTCTGAACCCTGCTCTATGTATTCTTTTAAAGAAAAGATTTTAAAATTAAATATTGATGGAGCAATCGCCCTCGATGGCGGGGGAAGTACTCAAATGTTTTATAAAAATAATTTTGGAGTCCACACGAGCAGAAGGTTAAACAATATCGTGGGAGTGAGGTCTTGAAGCTAAGTATAAAATTTAAGCCAAGGTGCGATGAGAGACCTTGGCTGCTTGTAAGAGTAGACGGAGAGTACGAGCAACACGCTCACCTTAAGACTAAGAAAGACGCAGTTAAAATTAGAAATTTGATTGATGCCTGGAGATACCCTTACTGTCCCGAGTATAAAGTCGCTATGAAAAGACTTTTGACGGAGGAAGAATTTAAAAGTCTGGATAAAAAGTTAAGATACTTTAATCCAAGCAAGAAAAGGGCTTAAAGCTGTAAATTAAGGCATATAAAGGTATCAAGAAAAAATAAAAACGCAAATATGGGCAATCTGGGGAACATCTCTTGAAAACCTGTATTTGTCTTGATTTGAAAGGAGTTGAAGTATGAAAAAGGAAGATCTATTAAGAAAGTTAGGCAGTAGAAAATTCTGGGCTTGTATCAGTGCAGTTATAATTGCTTTAGTAGCTTTTACCAACGCAGCACCCGAAACCACAGAAAGAATTGTAGCTTTAGTGTCAGCTATCGGTGGTTTATGTATTTATATGCTTTCAGAGGGCATAGCAGATTCAAAACCAACTGATGTTACAAATTATATTGAAACAAAAGATTTTAAAGAAGAATAAAATTTTTAAGCCTGAAGATTAATTTCTCCAGGCTTATTTTTTTGCTCCCAGTGTTACTCGGTCAAATCTGGTCAAAAATAAATAGTATTTTTTGGTATTATTTGTATTTTTGGTTTTTAAAAAGTATTGATATTTATGGCTAAATACTCTAATATATAGCTTATTGATTTAAATATAGGTGACCCCATAATTATTATATAATTACTTGGGGTTAAACCCGAGTTTTTTATTTAAAGGAGAAATGATGAAGACTTCATATATATTAATGGTAATCACAATTATTTCAAAGGTCTTTGGACTTTTGAGGGAAAAGGCCCTGGCATATTTTTTTGGTGTTGGCATGGTGGCAGATATTTTTCTAATTGCCTTCCAACTTCCCATGACCTTTACCAATGTCATTAGCGGCGCTGTTGCCAATGGCTACATACCCATGTACGACAAGATAAAGGAGAGAGAGGACAAGAAAAGAGCCGACATCTTTACTGCTAATCTTTCCAATATTATTTTAATTGTGTTTGTGATTGTGACTATTCTTTCAATTATCTTTGCAAGACCTCTTGTAAAGTTAATGGCTGAAGGTTTTGAGGGCGAAAAACTTGAGACGGCAATTTTTGTATCAAGAGTTGCCATGCTCTCCATTGCAGTTACTGCTGTGAGTTCAATTTTTAAGGCCTACCTTCAAATTCATGAGAAATTTATAACTTCAGTCCTTCATTCAATCTTAATGAATGTGATTTTAATTGGGGCAATGGCAATATCAAGAAATCTTGGCATAAATTATCTTGCAATAGGAATTTTACTTGCCTTTGTTTTGCAATATGGAATTTTTATTTTGCCAATTAAAAAACTTGGCTACAGGCACAAGTTAAAAATTGACTTCAACGAAGACATGAAGGCAATGTTTATATCTATCCTTCCAATTTTAATTTCAACTTCAGCAATTGAAATTAACTTTATGATTTCTCGTTCTCTTGCATCAGGAGCCTATGCTGGTGGAATTTCTATTTTAAACTATGCCTATAAGCTTCAAAGTTTTGTAACGGGTATAGTTGTCACATCAATTATAACTGCTACTTATCCTAAGCTTGCCAACTTTGGCTCAAAAAAGGATTACGTAAACTTAAAGGCTGCCCTTTCAGAAGGCCTTTCAAATATGCTACTACTTGTTGTGCCTTCTGCCTTTGGCCTCTACGTTTATTCCTTTCCAATTGTAAATTTATTATTTGTGGGTGGAGAATTTTCTGTTGATGACGCAAGGATTACTGCCACAGTTTTGTCCTTCTTTGCCTTTGGTGTAATTGGTATTGGAGTGCGTGAAATTATTTCAAGAGTTTTTTATTCTCTTGGCGACAACAAAACTCCTGTTATAAATTCTGTATTAATAGTAGGAATTAATGTCGTCATTGCCCTTTTACTTTCCAAACTAATGGGGATAAGGGGAATTGCTCTTGCAACTTCAATTTCTTTTTTAGTTGGAGCCCTTGCCCTTTACCTTTCATCAATTAAATTAATTGGAAAT
>QWCK01001363.1_pt1 | contig 36238 bp, 35 predicted proteins | sample 1972571 | NCBI WGS metagenome assembly QWCK01 (sample SAMN09866710, study PRJNA288562) | Human gut metagenome isolate term2_stool, whole genome shotgun sequencing... | isolation source: gut | host: Homo sapiens | place: USA: California | reverse complement strand
AAAGAGATGAAGAAGGCTACTCATTTAAAGAAGCCACAGATATTAAGTTACAAAATGATGATTCTAATAAAACATACACAAATTATGTTCCAGGAAAAATTCTAGAAAAAACTTATATCTATACTAAGACAAAAGAAGAACCACAACCAGAGCCTGTAGAGCAAACTTATAGCCTAGGCGATAGAGTATGGATCGACGACAACAAAGACGGACTTCAAACAGAAGGTGAAAAAGGCCTTGAAGGAGTAACCGTTAAATTAACAAGTGACGACTTAACAGAAGAAAAGACAACTACAACAGATGCCAATGGTAACTACAAATTCGAAGGTCTAAAGAATGGCGAATACAAAGTAACCTTTGTAAAACCAGAAGGATATGAAATTACAAAAACTAACGAAGGAACTGATGACAAAAAAGATTCTGATGGAACAGAAGTAACAGTAACAATCAAAGATGCTGACAACATGACAGTAGACCTAGGGTTAGTTAAAGAAGAACCTGCAACTCCTATAAATAACCCAAATCCAAAAGAAAAAGAAGATCCAAAACCAAGTGAACCAAGCACACCAAGGACTCCGGATCCAAGACCTAACACAAACCCAGGTCCCAAGGAACCCAACTATCCTATAGTTGAAGAGCCCAAAGACCCAAGTCCAGTAGAGGAAAAAGAAAAGGACCCTGCTTCTAAGGAAGAAAGTCCTGTCCAAAAGCCAGTAGAAGAAGTCAAGGAAGTTTCCAACAAACCAGTAGAAGTGGAAAAGAAACAAGTTTCATCCAAGGCTTCTGATGATGCCAGGGCACCTCAAACTTTTGACCCAGGAGTAGCTTCTTATCTAGGTTTGGCTGGTCTAGCAAGTGGTTTAATGGCCTATATGGAAGACAGAAAGAGAAAAAATAAATAAGCAAGGACTTTTCTAGGTCCAGGCATAAAAATTCCCGGCAGGATTGCCGGGAGTTTTTTATGCTTCTTATTAAAGAATTTTATCAAATCAGGAAAAGAAGGTAGTTGTTAAAGATAAACCGGCTGAGATGGGCCATGGCAATCCCCAAGAGGGAGCCAATGACTACATCGGAAGGGTAGTGGACAAAGTGGTAGAGCCGGGAAAAGGCAATGAGTCCTGCCAGGACCAGGCAAAAGGTCCCCAGGCCTTGGTTTTGAAAGAAGATGGTGGTGGCAGCTGCAAAGGAGGAGCTGGCGTGGCCGGAGGGGAAGGAAAAGTCGGTGGGATTTTTAATTAAGAGGTCGATTTTGTCAATCCAAGAGGGCCGGCTTCTTTTCAAGAGGGGTTTCAGGGTGAGGTTGCAGATTAATCCGTTGACCACCAGGGCCAAAAGGACCCGGTAGCTTAGGCTTTTTTGCCCCTGAATGAAAAAGACTAGGCTAAAGAGGAGCCAGACGATGCCTCCGGTTCCCAGGTGGGTGATAAAGATCATAATCCGGTTCATGGGTTTGCTCCTAAGGCCGGTAAGCCAGTGTAAAAATTTTCGGTCCATGGGATCCTCCAATCTGTTTTTTATTTCTTCTTACTTACTTAAATCATAGTGGAAGGAGGGGATTTTTTCAATAGGGAAGTGGGGCCTAGCCAATAAAAAAACAGGGAGAAGTGGGATCTCCCTGTTTTAAGCTTATCGGGTAGGGACATCGGGGATTTGACCGTTGCCCTTGTTTTGCCGGGTGTTGTAACGGATAAATTCCTTGTTAAAGCGTCGTCCGATGTTCCAATTCATTTCTCTGGTGTCGCTGATCATGAGGCCGTCTTTCAAGGTGGCGTGGACATAGATGGGACGGTTGTTGTTCATGCCCATGTAGATGCCTACATGGTTGTAGCCCAGGTAGAAGTTGGGGCTGTAGTTAAAGATCAGGTCTCCGGGCCAGGCCTTGGAGAAGTCTGCTGGATAGCGGATACCACCGAATTTTTCTGCGGCTTGGTATTGGACCCGGGTGAGTTCGTAGCCCTTGTGGAGGCGGAGGTTGGCATCCTTGGGTCCAGGGATGGTGATGCCAAAGGCCTTGTGGGCTGCATAGGCATTTCCAACGCAGTAGACGCCACCGTTTTGGGAAAGGTCAAAGCCATACCATTTAAAGGGGATCCCTTCAAAGGCGGCGGCATAGTTGGCAATTTCTTGCCCCCGGAAGCGGAGGTCTTGGTCGGGACCTTGGAGCCAGTTGTTTTCCAGTTCCTTATTTGTGGGGCCGGCCCAGTAGATGACCCGTCCCTTGATACCGCCAGGACGGTTGCCAGTTTTTAATTTGCCGTCGGGGCCAAACCAGTAGACGCCTTCTCCAGTAGAGAACATGCCCTTACGGTACATACGGTAGTTGGCTGGGGAGAAATAGTAGAGGCTGCCATTGATGTTTTTCCAGCCTCGGACCCGGCCTTTTTCCTTATCCACATAGTAGGTCTTTCCATCCTTGCTATAGAAGTCAGCCTTGAGAGACCCATCGGGATTCAAAAGGTAGACTTGGTTGCCCTTTTCCACCAGACCCTTTTGGCTTTGGGCCCAGGTGATCTTTTCGCCAGTGGAGGGGTCTTGGAGGTAGAAGGCTCCATTTTCTTGGACCACTTGGATGGCTCCCAGGGGACTGGGGGCGGGATTTGGATTGTTTTGTGGGCTTGTTTCTACTTGGAGGGGTTCTTCTTGGAGTCCCCGAACCAAGAGGGTCATGGCTTGGGCCCGGCTAAGGGGTCCTTGGGGGTTGAAAGTATTGTCTCCTTGGCCGGAGATAACCTTGGACCCGGTTAGGTTGTCAATGGCGAAAATAAAACGAGGGGTGACCTTGTCCCGGTCCACAAAGCTGAGGATATTGGGATCTGTCTTGCTTTGTCCTTGGGAGGCCAGAATTCCAGCCAATTCATTGAGATTTGCCTGGTCCAGTTTTTCTCCCTTGTCCATCATGGCCTTGACGGCCAGGGTATGGTGCAAGAGGCTGGCAGCTTCTTCTCTTTGGATGGCTTGACCGGGGTTTAGCTTGGCTCCTGGGAAGCTAAAGTCCAAAAGACCGGCAGCATCGGCTTGGTCAATGGCATCCTTGGCCCAGGCTTGGCTGTCCAGGTCTTGGTAGGAAGTAGTCTTGTCCAAGTTTAGGGAATCTAAGGCTAGGATTCTTTGGACCAGGGAGATGAATTCTGCCCGGCTGATATCTTGGTCCGGCTTGGGAGTTCCATCTTCATAGCCCTTGATCCAGCCTTTTTCCAGGCCCTTTAAAAGGTATCCTTGGGCCCAGTGGCCTTGGATATCGGGATAAGCGGCTCCTTGGACCATAGGGGATAGGCCCAGGATTAAAACAAGAGTCATGGCTAAAAGACCATAGAGTCTTTTGAATTGTTTTTTCATAAACACCTTCTCCTTTATTTATTTTTGTGAACTTGTTCAGATTCATCATACCACAAGGGACAGGGAAAAGGGCGGGAAAAAAAGAAAAGAAAAAAATGTAAAAATTCTCTTGACAGGGCTGGCAGGAGAAGGTAAAATATTGTTCAATATCACAGTTAAATTTTATAGTAAAAATTTGGAAAAAAAGACTAGCCTTATGGATATTTACAGAGAGTAAGCGGTTGGTGGAAGCTTATAGTGGAAGTCAGGTGAAAATCATTTTTCTTATTGCAGGTCTGAACCAGAGTAAGACTTGTCGCCTTGGTAGGCGTTATCAATACCCGGCATTGATGGATGCTTGAGAGTCTATCGTTTTATCGATAGGAATAAAGGTGGTAACGCGGAATATTTTTCGTCCTTGGTCTAATTTTAGACTGAGGACGTTTTTTATTACATAAAATTTAATTGCTTGAAGAAAATAGGAGGATTTATGAAAAAATTAAACAGAAGTGAATTTACCCAAGTCAGTGTGATGTTGTTCGGATTATTTTTTGGGGCAGGAAATTTAATTTTTCCACCTCTTTTGGGTAACCAGGCGGGAGACCAAACCTGGGTGGCCCTGGCAAGTTTTGCCATAACAGCTGTTTTATTCCCAGTTTTAGGAGCCATCTTAGTAGGCAAGACCGATGGCTTGTCCAACCTGTCCAACCGGGTGGGGTCTCTTTTCTCCATCCTCTTTACCACGGCCATCTACCTGTCCATAGGACCTGGCCTTGGGATTCCCCGGGCTGGCAGCGTGCCCTTTGAATTGGCCATTGCCCCCCTGCTTCCTGAAACCACCAGTTTGGGCCTGGCCCGCCTGGTCTATACTCTTTGCTTTTTCGGCCTGGCTCTTTGGATCTGCCTGAAACCCACCAAGCTGGTTAAGAGGGTGGGTAAGTATTTGACCCCAACCCTCTTGGTCATGATTTTAGTCCTTTTTGTCCGCTTTATCTTCCTAAGTCCCCAAATGGCTCCGGCCCTAGGGGCCTATCAAACATCTCCCTTGACCAAGGGCTTCTTGTCAGGCTATGACACTATGGATGCCGTAGCTGCCTTGAACTTCGGCTTTGTTGTCACCCTGGCCATCAAGGGATTTGGCGTTACAGACAAGGAAGAAAGAACCCGTTATACCGTCAAGGCCGGTCTGGTTGCTGGAAGCCTTTTATTGGTCGTTTATGCAATGTTGAGCTATATCGGCATGGTGACTTCTGGTCTCTTTCCAGGAGCGGAAAATGGTGCCCAAGTTTTAAGCCAGGCTGTCCAATTGGTTTTTGGCCAAGGAGGCCTCTATCTTTTAGCTGCCATCTTTACCCTGGCCTGCCTCACCACTTGTGTGGGCCTAATCACCAGTGGGGGAGAATACTTCCATGTTCTCTTTAAGAAAAAACTCTCCTACCGGAGCTGGGTCTTGATCTGGACTTTCTTTTCCTTTGTCATGGCCAACTTTGGCTTAAATACCCTTTTGGCCTTTTCCGTCCCCCTCTTGACCATAATCTATCCTGTGGCCTTGGTTTTAATCGTCATGGGGATGACCCAAAGATTTTTCGGCTACAGCAAGCTAGCTTACGGTTTTGGAGCCTTCTTCTCCTTGGCCCTTCCCTTGCTGGAAGTGCTGAATAAGACATTTAAGGTCAATCTAGGATTTTTAACGGATATGGTAGGGTCCCTACCTCTTTATGAAGAAGGACTTTCTTGGGTTCTTCCCAGTCTTTTGGCTGTGACCCTGGTTAGTCTTTTGGGAAAGGTCTATGAAAAGTACCAAGAAAGAGGCCAAGTGGGCCAAGAAATTTAAGACTCGAAAGGGCCGGATCTTACCGGTCCTTTTCTCTTATATTAGAAGAAAAAGCTTGAAATTTTAGGGAACTTTTTATAAAATGGGTGTATACAATTATTCCTTGTTTGATGTGAGCCAGAGGGTGGACAAGAGAGTCTGCCTAAACCTGGCCTTTTTTCTTGCAGAATTCTTAGACAAAACTTAGACGCAAGATAAGCATTCTTTAAGGGACCTATGTTATAATTGAGAAAATAGAAAGAGAGGTGAAAATCTTGTTTATCGATGTTGCACATATTAAGGTCATTGCCGGCAAGGGCGGCGACGGAGCCGTAGCTTGGCGCAGAGAAAAATATGAACCGGCAGGAGGACCTGCTGGTGGCGACGGAGGAAACGGGGGAAGTGTCATTTTACAAACCGATACAGGCTTACACACCCTTATGGACTTTCGCTATCAAAAAGAATACCGGGCCAAAAATGGTGAAAATGGCCGGAATAAAAAGCAGTTTGGAAAAGATGGAGAAGACATCATTTTAAAGGTTCCGGTGGGAACCCTGATTAAGGATGAAAAAACCGGCCATGTCATTGCTGACTTAAATGAGGCTGGTAAGACCTATATTATTGCCCAAGGAGGTCGGGGAGGCCGGGGCAATGCCAAGTTTACCACATCTACCAGACAGGCGCCTTCCTTTGCCCAAGCTGGATCTATGGGGGAAGAAAGGGAAATTTGCCTGGAGCTGAAAGTTCTAGCCGATGTGGGCTTGATTGGTTTTCCCAATGTGGGTAAATCCACCCTCCTATCTGTGGTTTCTGCAGCAAGACCCAAGATTGCCAACTACCACTTTACCACCCTCCAACCCAACCTGGGTGTGGTTTCCATGGGCCAAGGCCAGTCTTTTGTGGTGGCAGATATTCCTGGTTTAATTGAGGGAGCCAGCCAGGGCGTGGGCCTAGGCCATGACTTTTTACGTCATATTGAACGGACCCGGATTTTGGTCCATGTCTTGGACATGAGTGGCCAAGAGGGCCGGGACCCTCTGGATGACTATGTAAAAATCAATGAAGAGCTGGTGGACTACCATGAAAAGTTGGCCCAAAAGCCCCAATTGGTTTTTGCCAACAAGATGGACCTACCTGGAAGCCAGGAAAACCTGGACCGTTTTAAGGCCAAGTACCCGGACCTGAAAGTCTTTGCCGGGTCGGCAGCCACTACTAAGGATTTGACTCAACTTCTCTATGGGATCCAAGAGGCCCTAAAGGACCTGCCCTATGAAAGCCTGACCTTTGACCAAGAATATGTGGAAGAAGAAAAAGAAAGGGCTCCGGGAATTGAAGTTAAGAAGGAAAATGGACGTTTTCTAGTCCAAGGACCCTATATCGACAAGCTCTTACGGTCCACCTACTTTGACGACCGGGAATCCTTGAGGTATTTCCAAGAAAACCTTCGGAAAAACGGAGTGGTAGACAAGCTGAGAGACCTAGGAATCCAAGAGGGAGAATCCGTCTTTATCAACGACTACGAATTTGAATTTTTTGAATAGGAGGATCCATGAAAGGAAAACAGAGATCGTATTTAAAGGGCCTGGCCAACGGCTTAAAAGCCAAGATGCAAGTGGGCAAGGGGGGCTTGAGTCCAGAGTTTTACAGCCAACTGGAAGTGCTCTTGGAAAATGAAGAATTGGTAAAAATCAATGTCTTGAAGAATGCTCCAGTCCAAGCCCGGGAAATCCAAGAGGAAATTTTAGCCCAAACTGGGGCGGAATTTGTCAGCCAACTGGGTAACAAGCTGGTTATCTACCGGCCCTCTTCTGAAAACCCCACCATTATCTTGCCATGACCAAGCGCTATGGAATTATGGGTGGGTCCTTTGACCCCATCCACATGGGCCACCTCATGATGAGTGAGTATGTCCGAGTGGAACTGGATTTGGATGAAATCATCTTTATCCCTACGGGAAACCCACCCCACAAGCAAAAGGGACTTTTAGATGCCAAGGACCGTCTGGAGATGGTGGAGATGGCCATCCAGAACAACCCCCACTTTTCTGTATCGGATATAGAAATCAAACGAAAGGGCATCAGCTATTCTGTGGATACCATTTTGGCCTTAAAGGAAGCCTACCCCCAGGATGACTTTTACTTCCTAATTGGTCTGGATATTTTACCCGACCTTAGGGGTTGGCGACGCTTTGATGAACTGGCCAAGGAGGTAGAATTTGCCCTGGCCATTCGTCCGGGTTTTGACAGCATGAACAAGGAAAAAATGGTTTGGGAAATCAATACCTTGAAAGAGCAATTTCAAGCGGAAATTATTGTGGTGGAAACGCCTCTATACGAGATTTCTTCCACGGACATCCGTAGGAGGGTCCGGGAGGGCAAGTCCATCCGCTACCTGGTCAAGGAAGAAATTAGACAGAGGATTCAAGAAAATGGATATTACAAGGGATAAAGAAGAAATCCAGGACCGGATTGGCAAAAAACGCATGGCCCATGTTCTTAGGGTGGCGGACTATGCCAAGGACCTGGCAGTCCAATACGGTCAGGACCCGGAAAAAGCCTACATTGCTGGCTTTTACCACGATTGCATGAAGATCAAGGACCTGGACCTTTTAAAGAAAGCGGCCCGGGACCTAGGCCTGGAATGGACGGAAGAATTTAACCAGGCCCCCCAGCTGGTCCATGGATTTTTAGGGGCCCTGGCGGCGGAAAAAATTTATGGAATCCGGGACCGGGATATCTTAAATGCCATTGCCTACCATACGACAGGAAGGGCTGGCATGACTGATTTGGAAAAGATAATCTACCTGGCCGACTATGCCGAACCCATGAGGAACTTCGACGGTGTAGACCAGGCTCGAAAAGAAATAAAGGAAGACTTAGACCAAGCTATGTACCAAGCATTAAACCGAACAATCCAATACTTAATTAAAGAAAACAGCTATATTACTCTTAAGAGCCTAGAAGCGAGAAATGATTTTTTAAAGAAGGTGAGCCATGGGAAAATTTATTAAGGCCTTTCTCCTAACCCTGGTGGTTTTGGTCCTGGCCTCCCTGGTTGGGGTCTTTTATGTCGGGGCTTCGGTCCACCACCAAGACCCCTTGGACCTGGTGACAGATTTAACTACTAACCGTAGAGACAGCCTAGACTTTTTACTGATTGGGGTGGATTCCAAGGATAGGAGTCAGGGCAATCCCCGGTCAGATGTTATGATGTTGGTCCACCTAAACAAGACCAACAAGTCCATCTCCCTGATCTCCATCCCCCGGGATACCCGGACCAAGATTGAAGGCAGGAAGCACAAGGAAAAAATCAACCATGCCTTTGCCTATGGGGGACCGGACCTATCTCTTAAGACGGTCAACCAACTTTTGGGAACCCAAATTCCCTACTATATGGTGATTGACTATGAATTTGTCAAGGACATGGTGGATACCATGGGGGGAGTCCAAGTGGATATTCCCATGGAAATGAACTATGAGGATACCACAGTGGGCAATTCTTTGATTATCCACTTTAAACCCGGCCTCCAAACCCTAAACGGGGAGGACGCAGTGAAGTTTTTACGCTTCCGGAAGGGCTACAAGAATGCCGACCTGGGTCGGGTCCAAGCCCAACAACAATTTATTGGCGCCTTTTTAAGGGAATTGAAAAAGCCAGAACAATGGGTCAAGGCCCCAGTTTTCTTGGCAAAATACCAAGACAATGCCGATTCCACCATTCCCTTATCGGCCCTGATTCAAATGAGCCCCATCCTGACCCAAATGGGAGAGGACGGCCTGCAATCGGCTACCCTGCCTGGTAGTCCCCGGATGATAGACCACCTATCCTATTTTATTTTGGATGAAGACCAGGCCAGAAATCTTTTGGCCGCCCAAGGAATCTTATAGGCACCCTGAAAAGGGTGTCTTTTCCTTTATAAAAAAGAAAAACTTTAGTATAATAAATGAAGGAGGTAACTATGGCAAACTTACAAGAACAAATTCAAGCAATCACCCAGGCTTGCCAAGATAAAAAGGCAAGCGATATCGATGTTTTACCTGTTGGAAAGATGACGCCCTTGACAGAATACTTTGTCTTGGCCAGTGGGAATTCCACAGCCCAAGTGGATGCCATTGCCGATGCCGTTATTGAAAAAATGGAAGACTTAGGGATTGAACCCAGCCATCGTCAAGGGCAAAGAGAAGCCCGTTGGATTGTCCTGGACTTTGGCGATGTCATTGTCCATATCTTCCACCGGGAAGAAAGAGACTACTATGGTCTGGAAAGACTCTGGAAAAAAGACCAGGAGGACGACCATGAAGAAGATTGAAACTACAAAAGCCCCGGGAGCCATTGGCCCCTATAGCCAAGCCATCCTTGGGGGAAATTTGATTTTTGTTTCCGGTCAACTTCCCCTAGATCCTGAGACGGGAGACATGAAGCTAGATATCCAGGAAGCCACCAAGCAGAGCCTGGAAAATATCAAGGCCATCCTAGAAGAAGCCGGGTCTGGCCTGGACAAGGTGGTAAAGACCACCATCTTCATAACGAATATGAAGGACTTTCCCTTGGTCAATGAAGTTTATGGGTCCTATTTTACAGACCACAAACCGGCCCGGTCCTGTGTAGAAGTCATGAGCCTACCCAAGGGAGCCAATGTGGAAATTGAAGCCATTGCCCTGGGATAGATATGTGGAACAAGCCCTTTAGCCCAAGAGAAAAGAAACTAGCGGTCTTTTTGGCCCTAGTTCTCTTTCTTTTGGGTTTTTATGCAAAAAATTCCCGCCAGGCTCTCAAGCCCCAGGAGGACTTTGACCCAGCCCAGGCCTTGGAAGTGGACACCAGCCAGGACCAGCCTATAGAAAAAACGGCTAATGGGACCTATGTTCATATTACAGGAGCTGTAAAAAAGCCGGGGCTCTATGAATTTTCAGAACCCGTCCGGGTAGTGGATGTGGTTAATACAGCCGGGGGCTTTACCGACCAGGCCGACTCCGACCAGCTCAACCTGGCTGCCAGGGTCCAAGATGAAGCTAGGATCCATGTCCCCAGCAAGGGTGAAGTGAGCAACCAAGCCCAGGGCCAATCCATAAACCAGGATAAGATCAACATCAATACTGCCAGCCTGGAAGACCTGCAAAAAATTCCAGGTGTGGGAGAAAAAACTGCCCAAAGGATCCTGGACCAAAGGCAAGAATCTCCCTATCAAAAGATTGAAGACTTGAAAAACCTACCGGGGATTGGAGAAAAAAAGTTTGAAGAAATGAAGGACTATGTGTCTGTATTTTAAAAAGGCAGAAAAAAACCAGGAGGCCCATTGATCCTCCTGGTTTTTCTTAGGACAGGGTCCTAAGCTTTTGTCTTATGTAAACTCCACAATGCCGTTTCTTCATTTAATTCAGACCCGCCCTGTTGCTAAGGTGGGTATCTTACTAACTGTCTTTAACGTCCCCTCAAGGGGGCTTGCTATCAACAGTTAAACACAGATTCCCGTGTCTGATTTGTCGGTTGAATTAACATGAAGTCCATCGAACATCGTAGAGCTTTCTTTACAGATATTATACAATGATTTGTTGAAAATAGCAAGGAAGCAGGAGAAGACTTGGCCCACTAAAAAGTAAAAATAAGTCAATGAAAAATCGTAATCATGTCTTGACTTTAGGGGCTGGATAGATTAAAATAGTTTAGAAAAAGTTGAGGAATAAAACAGGAGGACAAAATGACTCGTCAATCCAATTTTATTAGACCGTCGGACTGGTCTACAACTGAATATAAAGAAGCATTTCGACTAGCAGATCTTATTTTACAAAAGCCGGAGGAGTTTTCCCATTCTTGTGAAGGTAAGGTCTTAGCTAGTCTTTTTTTTGAGCCATCTACCCGGACCCGCCTATCTTTTGAAGCCGCCTTTAATCGTTTAGGGGGCCGAGTTATTGGTTTTTCAGACCAAGGCAATACATCAACAGCAAAGGGAGAAAGTCTTGCGGATACCTTGCGTATTATTGAAGGCTATGCGGATTTAATTGTTATGCGGCACTTTTTGGAAGGAGCCGCTTTTTTAGGGAGCCAGGTCCTGATTCGGGTCCCCATTATCAATGCAGGAGATGGGTCCCACCAACACCCCACCCAAACTCTGACAGACCTCTACACCCTCCACCGCTATGGGAAATTAAATAAAAAGTTGACCATTGGCCTGTGTGGGGACTTGAAGTTTGGCCGGACAGTCCACTCCTTAATTGAGGCCTTGGAGCTTTTCGGTGGCTGTGACTATGTCTGTATCGCCCCAGAAGACCTGGCCCTACCGGACTATGTCAAGGAAAAAATCCAAAAGGGTCATGTGACCTATGTGGAAGACCTGTCCCAGGTTATGGGGGACCTGGATGTCCTCTATATGACCCGGGTCCAAAAGGAACGTTTTGTCTCTGAAAGAGAGTATGAGCGACTCAAAGACTTCTATATCCTGGACCAAGAAAAAATGTCCCTGGCCAAGGAGGACATGATTGTAATGCACCCCCTCCCCAGGGTCATGGAAATTGAAAAGTCCCTGGATTCGGACCCAAGAATGGTCTACTTTAACCAGGCCCACCTGGGTATGTATGTAAGAATGGCGCTGATGATGATCTTGTTGGGGGTTGCCAATGATTAATGTATCTAAGATTCGCAGGGGAATCGTCATTGACCACATCAAGGCCGGGGAGGGAATTAAACTCTACCATGGTCTGGAATTGGAAAATGTCCAAGGGGTGGTGGTTCTAATGACGGGAATTCCCAGTAGTAAGATGGGAAAAAAAGACCTGATTAAGATTGAAACGGACTTTGACTTAAACATGGACCTGGTGGGTCTTATGGCTCCCTCGGGCACTGTCAACATCATTGAAAATGGCCAGGTGGCCAACAAGGAAAAAATCTGCCTGCCTAAACATATTCGGGGGGTTTTAACCTGCAAAAACCCGGCCTGTGTCAGCAACCACCAAGATGTGGAAGAAATGTTCGACCTGGAAGGGGAGGACCCGGTAAGATATCGTTGTTGTTATTGTGATCAAGTAATGGAGTTGCATCATGGCTAAAATAATTCGTCAAGATCAAATTAATGAATCCACCTATGTCCTTTGGTTGGAGGAAGAATCTGTTCCTGAGCCCGGGCAATTTTACATGGTCTATCCCAAGGATGGGGCCAAGCTCTTGGGCCGGCCCATTAGCGTTTTCGACTACCATGAAGGTCAGCTGGGTCTCCTCTATGAAGTCGTAGGTGGAGGAACGGAAGAATTTTCCAAGCTGGAGGCTGGAGAGGACCTGAGGATTCTGGGGCCCTATGGCCGGGGCTTTACCCCCTATCCAGACAAGAAGGTGGCCTGTATTGCAGGTGGAGTGGGGCTAGCTCCCTTTATCTACCTGAGTCGCTTTCTCAAGGGAACCACCAGGGTCTATTTTGGAACCAGGAATGGTCAGGGTTTTGCTGACTACTTAAAGGACTATCCCCTGGATTTGAAAATCCAAGAGGGAGGCTATATTACAGATGCTGTGGACTTCCAAGCCTATGATCAGTTTTACACCTGTGGCCCCCGGGTCATGATGAATGTGGTCTTGGATCGCTGCCGCCAGGAGGGCAAGGACTTGGAGTTATCCCTGGAAGAGAGGATGGGTTGCGGCTTTGGAGCCTGCCTGGCCTGTACTTGCCAGGGAAAAGAAGGCCGGAAGAAGGTCTGTCTGGATGGACCGGTATTTGCAAAAGAGGAGTTGGACCATGCTTGAGACAAGGATTGGCAAGCTAAAATTAAAAAATCCCCTGATTATGGCTTCAGGGACCTATGGCTACGGAGAAGAGTACCGGAGGTTTTATGACCCATCTATAGTAGGGGCCATTTCTTCCAAGGGCTTGACCTATGCCGGCAAGGATGGAAACTCCGGCATTCGGATTTGGGAAACGCCTTCGGGAATTTTAAACTCCATTGGCCTGGAAAACCCCGGCATTGAGCATTTTTGCCAGGAAGAGTACCAAGAGATGCGGAGCCTGGATACAGGCCTGATTGTCAACCTGGGTGGGAACAGCCGGGATGACTATTTAAGAGGGGCAGAAAGGTTAAATGACCTGGATATTGACCTTATTGAATTAAACATCTCCTGTCCCAATGTCAAGGAAGGGGGCCTGCTCTTTGGTCTCAAGTGCGACTCGGCAGCCTCCATTACCAGGGAGGTGGTAGACCTGTCTCGCCACCCTGTCATGGTGAAGTTGTCTCCCAATGGAGACCCAGTGGCAGACTTGGCCCAAAGTGTCCAAGAGGCTGGGGCGGATGCCGTAAGTCTCATTAATACGGTCCAGGGCATGGCTGTGGACATTGCCCATCGCAAGCCTGTTTTTGACAATGTCTATGCTGGTCTGTCAGGCCCCTGTATTTTTCCAATGGCCTTGAGGATGGTCCACCAGGTGGCCAAGGCGGTTGACATTCCCGTTGTGGGCCTGGGGGGCATTGCCTCGGCAGAAGATGTCCTGGCCATGCTCATGGTGGGAGCATCTGCTGTTCAAATTGGGACCATGAACTTCCATGATCCCTTCCTGGTGCCTAAAATTCTTCAAGACCTGGAGGCCTATTGTCAAGAAAACCACTTAGAAAATATATCGGAAATAATAGCTTGTATAAAGTGAGGGGAAAGATGAAAACATATTTACAATTAGAAGATGGAAGTCTTTTTGAGGGAACGGCCTTTGGCTATAAGGGCAAGGATGTTGTAGGGGAACTCACCTACAATACTGCCATGGTGGGCCATCAAGAGTTGATTACAGACCCGGCCTATTATGGCCAACTCCTGGTCTTTACCTATCCCTTAATTGGGACCTATGGTTTTAACCTAACAGACGAACAAAGCCCGGACATTCAACTCAAGGGGGTCATTTGCCGGGAAAAAATTGACCATCCAAACAACTTCCGCTATGAAATTAACATCGACAACTACTTAAACTACCATAAAATTCCAGGAATTTGTGGCATAGACACCCGGGCTCTTTCCCGTTACCTCCTGGACCACCATTCCTTCCGGGGGATTATCACCCGCAAGCCCAAGACGGAAAGTGAGTTAAAAACCCTCCTGGATGATATGGACTTAAGCCATGGAGTCTTTGATGTAACCTGCGAAGAAAAAATTTCCTATCCCGGTAAGGGCAAGGACGTGGCTGTTTGGGACTTCGGTTTAAGAAAGAGCTTGATTGACTATCTCAAGGCTAGGGATTGTTCCATTACCCAGTATCCAGCTCAAACAAGCTTTGAAAAAATCCTAGATGCCAACCACGACCTCTTGATCCTGTCTTCTGGTCCAGGAAACCCCACCATGGTCCAAGATATTATCTCAGACATTGAGCAAATTCTTGGAAAGATTGACATTGTGGGCATTGGCCTGGGAGCACAAATGCTGGCAAGAGCACTGGGCTGCGGAATCAAGTTTCTTCCCGGCCACAAGGGGTCCCAACCTATCATGGATTTAAAGACCAAAAAGATCTACCACAGCCACCAAAACTACCAGTATGGTCTAATTGATGAAAAGCCTATTGAACCTAGCTTTATCAACCTGCTGGACCAAACAACAGCAGCCTTTAAGGCCAAGGACTACCGGGCCTGGGGATTCCTCTTCCAAGCGGAAGAAGACCCCTACCATGGCGAATGTAACTTTGTTTTAGATGAAAGAATTGGAGAGTGAGAAGATGGGCAAATTTGAAGGCGTAAAAAAAGTATTGGTTTTGGGGTCAGGCCCCATTGTCATTGGCCAAGGAGCTGAATTTGACTATTCAGGAAACCAAGCCTGTCAAACTCTAAAGGATAATGGGGTGGAAGTTGTCTTAATCAACTCCAACCCCGCCACCATTATGACCGACCGGGGTATGGCCGACAAGATCTACATTGAACCCATGACCCTGGAAGTGGTGGAAAAGATTATTGAAAAAGAAAGACCCGACCACCTGATTCCCGGTATGGGGGGACAAACTGGCCTGAACCTGGGTATGGACCTTCATGAAAAGGGAATCTTGGACAAGTACAATGTAAAAGTTTTAGGAACTCCTATTTCTGGTATCAAGAAGGGGGAAGACCGGGAACTCTTCCGGGAGCTAATGGAAGAAATTGACGAACCCCTTATCCCATCCAAGACGGTAACAGGCCTGGATGAAGCCTTGGACTATGCCGACTACCTGGGCTACCCCGTAGTGGTCCGGCCAGCCTTTACCCTGGGAGGAACAGGGGGCGGAATTGCCAAGACCAAGGAAGAATTGGTTGAAATCGCTACAGGAGGCCTCCACCGGTCCCGGGTCCACCAAGTCTTAATTGAAAAGTGCATTACCGGTTGGAAGGAAATTGAATTTGAAGTGATCAGGGACCACGACGGCAACAAGATTGTGGTGTGCTCTATGGAAAATATCGACCCTGTTGGGGTCCATACTGGGGATTCTATTGTGGTAGCTCCTACCCAAACCCTGAGTCCTCTAGAATATGGCATCCTACAAAGGTCTGCCTTTAAGATTATCGATGCAGTAGGGATTGAAGGAGGCTGTAATGTCCAATTTGCCCTCCACCCAACCTCCACCAAGTATGCTGTAATCGAAATCAATCCCCGGGTCAGCCGGTCCTCGGCTCTGGCTTCCAAGGCCACAGGCTATCCCATTGCCCGGGTGGCTACCAACATTGCCCTGGGCTACCGCCTAGACGAAATTGAAAACCGGATTACCAAAAAGACCTCAGCAGCCTTTGAACCAGTTATTGACTATGTAGTTGTTAAGATTCCAAAATGGCCCTTTGATAAGTTCTACAATGCCAAACGGCAATTGGGAACCAAGATGATGGCCACAGGAGAAGTCATGGCCATTGGGTCTTCCTTCCAAAGTGCTCTCCTCAAGGGTCTTAGGTCCTTGGAAATTGGGAAATTTAGCCTAGAGCATCCTGGCCTAGCTGAAAAATCCCTCCAAGAATTGAAAAAAGAAGTCCTATCTCCCTCTGATGAAAGGCTCTTTGTCCTGGCTGAACTTTTAAGACGAGGCTACTCCATTAAACGTCTAGGTCTGGAAACGGGAATTGACGAATTCTTCCTCTATGAAATCGCCGACATTGTCCAAAGGGAAAGCAAGCTCAAGGAAATGACCAAGGATGACTTAACAGAAAATACCCTGAGAGACTTGAAAAACCGTGGTTTCTCAGATGTGGCCATTGGAAACTTTATTGGGGAATCTCCCAAGTTCATCTATGAATTAAGAAAACTCTACAATATTACAGCCTCCTTTAAGGGGGTAGACACCTGCGCTGGATCTTTAAAAGTGGACTCTCCCTATCTCTACTCTAGCTATGACCTGGAATCTGAAGAAAAGACCCTGGAAAAAACAGGCAAAAAGGTCCTAGTTATTGGATCTGGCCCCATCCGGATTGGCCAAGGGATTGAATTTGACTACTGCTGTGTCCATTGTGTTCAAACCTTAAACAAGCTGGGCTATGAAACCATCTTGATGAACAACAACCCAGAAACAGTATCTACGGACTTTGACCTAGCAGACAAGCTCTACTTTGAACCCCTGACTATTGAAGATACCCTAAATGTTATAGACCGGGAAAAAACTGATGGGGTCATCCTACAATTTGGTGGCCAAACAGCCATTAAGTTGGCAGACTTCTTTAAGGATTCTGAAATTCCCATTTGGGGAACAGACCCCGATGCCATTGACCGGGCAGAAGATCGGGAACGCTTTGATGAATTGCTGGAAGAATTGGGCATTCAACGTCCCAAGGGCCATGGGGTTTGGACCACAGAAGAAGCTGTGGACATAGCCAAGAACCTGGGCTATCCTGTTTTGGTTAGACCCTCCTATGTCCTAGGGGGCCAAGGAATGGAAATCTGCTACGGGGAAACCCAACTTCGCTACTATTGCGACCGGGGCTTCCAAAAAGATCCCAAGAACCCCATCCTCATTGACCAATACATTGACGGTATGGAAATTGAAGTAGATGCTCTCTGTGATGGGGAAGACATTTTAGTTCCAGGAATTATGGAGCACTTGGAAAGAGCTGGAATCCACTCCGGAGACTCCATCTCCATCTACCCCACAGACAACATTCCCCAAGACAAGAAAGAAGAAATTGTCCAAGTAACCAAAAAAATTGCCCTGAGCCTAGGAGTTATTGGTCTGGTCAATATCCAATACATCCTAAAGGACCACCAACTCTATATCATCGAAGTCAACCCAAGATCTTCTCGGACCGTTCCCTACCTGTCCAAGGTAACTACCATCCCCATGGTGGATGTAGCTACGGAATTGATCCTGGGCAAGAAGCTCAAGGATATGGGCTACGGAACAGGCCTCTATCCAGAAGGCGACTTGGTTTGTGCTAAGATTCCCGTCTTTTCAACAGACAAGTTACAACAAGTAGAAGCAGGCCTTGGACCTGAAATGCGGTCTACTGGGGAAGACCTGGGAGTGGGCTTAAGCCGCAAGGAAGCCTTGGCCAAGGGCTTTATTGCATCGGGCATTGACCTGGCTAACCACCCCAGACGGGTTTTAGTGACCCTGGGAGACAAGGACAAGGAAGAGTTGAGGGACTCTATCCTCATTATGAAGGACATGGGCTACAGCTTTGCAGCTACGGAAAATACCAAAAACTTCCTGGAAGACTTGGGCATCCAAGCTGAGCATGTTCGTAAGATTGGGGAAGACTACCCTACCATCTTGGACGAAGTCAAGGAAGGAAAATTTGACCTTGTTATCAACACCCCAACCAAGGGAGGAGATGCCAAAAGAGATGGCTTTATGATCCGAAGAGCAGCCATTGAATCTGATGTGGAACTCTTAAGTAATGTAGACAAGGCCAAGAGCCTGATTGAAATTCTCCATGAAGAAACCCTGAAAGATGGGATCAAGCTCTACGAATTAAACCAATTTGACCAATATAGAAAGTAAGGAGACAGGATGGAAAAAATTCTCGAAAAACTACAATGGCTTTGCCAGACCCCCAGCCCTACAGGCATGACCCAGGACCTCCTCCAAGGAATCCAGGACCGCTACCCCCAAGTAGCCTGGTCCAGAACCCGGAAGGGGACCCTCCTAGGCCAGCTGCCAGGGAAGGGAAAAAAGATTGCCCTGGCCTGCCACATTGACACCCTGGGTTTGATGGTACAAAAGATCAAGGACAATGGCCGTTTGGAAGTCACCACTTTGGGAGGCTTTCCTCTCAACTATGTGGAGCAGGAAAATGTCCTGGTCCATACCCTGGAAGGCAAGACCTATGAGGGGACTGTCCGACTAAAGGATCCAGCTGTCCATGCCAGCAAGGATGCCGAATCAGCCAAAAGAGACACCCAGTCTATGGAAGTGGTCCTGGACTATCTTGTCGAGGACAAGAAAGCTGTCCAAGACCTGGGGATTTGCAACGGAGACTATATTTCCCTGGACCCTAGATTTCGCCTGGCCGGAGATGGCTACATTAAAAGTCGCCACCTGGACGACAAGGCCTCTGCCGCCATCTTAATGACCCTAATAGACCATTGGGAGGACTTTGACCATCCTCCTGTAACTATGGTTTTTTCCTGCTATGAGGAAGTGGGCCACGGGGCTTGTGGCCTAGACCTGGATGTGGAGGACTTTATCGCCGTAGACATGGGGGTTATTGGGGACAAGTTGGAGGCCAAGGAAACCGACGTTAGCATTTGTCGCAAGGATTCCAGCGGACCCTATGACTATGACTTGACCAAGGACTTGATTGACCTGGCCAAGAAAGAGGGACTGAACTTTGCCACAGATGTCTTTCCCTTTTACGGGTCCGATGCATCGGCAGCCCGGTCTTCCGGTTTGGATGCCCGTTTTGCCCTCATCGGTCCTGGAGTTTCTGCCAGCCATGGCTATGAAAGAACCCACAAAAGGGGACTGGAAAACACCTACCGGCTCCTTGAAGCCTATTTAAAAGCCCAAGGAAGCTGCTAAAAAGTGGAATAAATGTAGAGGGGTGTATAAAAATAGTTTGCTAAGTCTTTAGGTGGTAAGAGAAGAGGCCATGAGTTTGAATACTCATAGCCTCTTCTCTAATTTTTGTAATTTTCCGACTGCTCTAAAACCATATAAAATACTTATTCACTCTATTGAGGAGGGTATCCATTTTCGCAAAGTAGAATTAGCAAATCCATCTTTATTTGTACTCATCTTGAAGTTCAATAAAATTTTTAAGGAATCCGATATAATTTCCAATAGTTAGAGAACATGAAAGTTAAATATTTGAATAAACTATTTTTTATCATCTATTTTTTATTTTCTTTCTTCTTTCTAAATAAAATATAATAAAAATACTTATAATTTCAATAAATGTTACCACTATGCTGCCCTCTGGCCCATAAATTTCATCGTACAAGTTATAATTTAAAATTTTAAAGTTAAGTAAGCTATCAAATCCACTAAAGCCACTTACATTTAAGCCATAAATCATTGCCATGGAAAAGTTCCAACCTGCATGAACTCCAGAGGTCAACATAATATTATCTTTATAAAATAGTAATTTTGCAAAAAATATACCCACCAGGATTGTGTTAAGGGTGGATAAAATTGTAACTCCCTCATTACCCAGGTGCAAAAGTCCAAAAACAATCGAAGGAAGTAGGATTGCAACGTTTCTTCCAAATCGATCAGATAGAGCTCTCGTTAGGATTCCTCTAACCAAGATTTCTTCTGATGTTGATTGGATAAAAAATGCTATAAAGTAGGCAAGAAAAATCAAATTAAAATTGCCATAGCTACTTCCACTGTATTCAAGAGCTCCTCTTCCCATGTCTAATAAGACATAAATTGAAATTTGCAAGAAGCCAAGGAAGAGTCCAATGCCAATGTTCTTGGCCAGGCCTTCCGTCTTAAAAAATATGTAATCAATTTTCTTTTTCAAAATAATTTTTACAAAAAAGATGGCCGCCAATAATTGACCCGTAGTTCCCATTAGCATCACTAGGTTTGCATTTTTATAGTCTCTATTATAGGTCTGTCCATAAAAAATTATTGACAGGGCAAGCATAATCCCACCGGTGAAAATGACGATTGCCAGTAACAATACAAAAATCTTTAAGATAATTTTAAAAAAATTATTTATTTTATTTTCCATAATCTTCTCTCCTCTCTTCCTCTTAATAGTTTCCCATCTCTCATTTACCACTTAATTATCTAACTATTTCATATTCCAATACTTCCGACATATCACACTTAAAATACTTACAAATTCTACCAAATATCTCCATGCTCACATTCTCATCTCGTCGCATTTTACAATTGTGTGTGGACTTGTATCTATTGTGGTTTGTAAGTATAATTGATGATAGGAAAATTCCTTAATCCATCTCAATTCAATCTTCCACTTTATACAGATTATTCTTGATATTATACCTTATTCTATAACTCATGTATAGATATTTCTCAAGGTAAACTTGGTCTAGTTTTTACTAATTGAATTGAGCAAAATATTTTGAAAAATTGAGAAAATTATAATGTATTAAGACCATTCTCCTGTGATATAAAACCATATACAAACTAAGATATAGAGTATTTAAGAATTTTAGATGCTCATGAACATAAAAGCTCTGACTATATAATGTAAGATAGTAGGAAATAATTATAAATTTAATAATAAAATTCTGATAAAAATTACCGGACAAGGATCCGGTAAAAGTTTTGGAGGTCGTCTTGTATTTCATTCTTTTGGCCCTGGTCCTGGGAGGGTTTCTCATCTATCGGGAGAACCAGTCCCTGGCCCTAAGCCACTATCAAATAAAAAGTAAAAAAATTAGCCGGTCTCTTAAGATTTGCCAGATATCAGACTTCCACAACCATGACCACAGGGGCTTTCAAGAAAAAGTCTACCAGGCTATCCGTCGGGAAGACCCGGACTATATTTTTTTGACAGGAGACCTGGTGGATAGTCGCAAGACCAAACCAGAAGTCACTCTGAATTTCTTAAAAAGACTGCTGGCCTACTATCCTTGCTATTATGTAAGTGGCAACCATGAACACCGGGTCAAGGACCTGGAAAAAATCCACCAGGCCTACCGGGACTTGGGCATCCATATCCTGGACAATGAGTCCCTGGTCCTGGAAGAGGGGTTAGAGATTCACGGCCTTCAAGACCCCCGAAGTCAGGGAAGGGGTTTGTCCAAGCAGGATATGGAAAACTACTACAGGAAGCTTTTGGACCAAGAATCTTTTGATCCTCGAGCCTACCAGGTTCTCCTGGTTCACAGGCCGGATTTTTTGAGCCTCTTTGCCTCCTACCCTCTGGACCTGGTCCTTGCGGGCCACCTCCATGGAGGGCAAATCCGCCTGCCCATCCTGGGGCCCCTTTTAAGTCCCTATGGAGAGTTTTTTCCCCAGGGGGCCCAGGGAATGCAAAAACTAAAGAAAACCAGGCAAATCACCAGCCGGGGCTTGGGGAATTCTTCCTTCCCCATCCGGATAAATAACCCTCCGGACCTGGTGGTGGTAAGCCTGGAAAGAGAAAAATGACAGTCAAGAGGACTGTCATTTTTTTTCAAGGAATTTTTTAATTTTTCTCAAGAGTCTCAGGACCAAGAAGGCCACTAGGGCTGTTAAGACCACACTTCCTCCCGGTTTAATCCCGTAAAAGTAGGAAGACAAGAGCCCCACCAGCATGTAGATGGTGCCTAGGAGGACTGAAGTCAGGTAGACCTGCTTGTAGGACTTGGCAAACAAGAGGGCCGTAGCTGTGGGTAGGACGATGAGGGAAGAAATCATCAGGGCCCCTACCACCTTGCAGGAAATGGCAATGGTGGCTGCAGATAGGATGGTAAAGAGGGTGTCGATTTGTCCTTCCTTGACTCCGTTAATCCGGGCCAGGACGGGGTCAATGGCCAGGGCTAAAAGGGCCTGGTAGTAATAGACCGAGGCAAAGGCCACCAGGACAAAGCAGATAGTAATTAGGAGGGTATCCAGGGAAGAAACCACAGTAATGGACCCAAAGAGGTAGGCATCAAAGGAGGCCCCACCCTTGGTAAAGTCCGAGAGAATAGAGGCCAGGGCCAGGCCGGTGGACATGACAATGGCTGTGGCCATGTCGCCAAATTGGGGGAATCTTTTCCGGATGACATTCATGGACAGGCCGGCAAAGATACAAAGGCAAAGGGCCCCAATAACCGGGTCAATGTTTAAAATCAAACCCAAGGCCACACCGGCCAGAGAGGAGTGGGACAGGGCATCTCCAATCATGGAGGTCTTCCGGTGGACCATAACCACCCCTAGGGAGGGGACCATAATAGATAGGAGGAGTCCCACGTAAAGGGCCTGGCGCATATAGGAAAATTGTAACATTTCAACCATGTCTTAGGCCCTCCTTGTCTAGAGAATAAATTTGGGCCCCAGGAAGACTTTTAAAATCTGGGTCATGGGTTACCATGAGGATGGTCAGGTCCCGGTCTCGTCTTAGTTGGGCCAAAAGGTCTTTAAAGGAAGCCAACTGGTGGACATCAATGCCTACAGTGGGCTCGTCTAGGATTAAAAGTTGGGGGTTTTTTACCAGGGCCTGGGCAATGAAGACCCTTTGTCTTTGGCCACCAGATAGGGTTTGAACTGGTTGCTTGGCCAGGGAAGTCAGACCGAGGTCCTCTAAAATATCCAGGGCTTGGGCCTTGTTTTTCTTGCTGGGCTGCTTAAAAAGATTAAAGGATTGGTAGAGGCCCAAGAGGACATATTCCAAAACATTAATGGGGAAGGATAGGTTGATTTGGTCTCCCTGTTGGGGAACATAGGAGACAGAAGAAAGGTCCATATTTTTTTTGACTTCCTGGTCAAAAATTTTTATTTGTCCCTGGTAGGGTAAAAGACCCAGGATGCACTTTAAGAGGGTGGATTTTCCGGACCCATTTTCTCCCAAGAGCAGGGCCAGGTCTCCCTTTTGGACCTCCATAGACAGGTCCTTTAAAAGGTCCTGGTCCCCATAGGAAAAAGTTAAATTTTGTATGCTGAGGGCAGTCATTCATTTAGACTTTCTGCAATGTTTTTCAGGTTCATTTCCATTAAATCCTTGTAGTGGAGGTCTTGACCATCTTTTCCTGGCACCTTCATTTCCATGGTAGCCAGGGGGGCAGCTTCAATATTGGCTTCTTTAGCTATGGTTTCAGCTCCCTTGGAGGGACCACCAAATTCGTAAAAGACTTTTTTGATGCCAAGCTTCTTACAAGTTTCAATGGCTTCTTGGATGGTCTTTAAGTCCGGTTCGGAAACGGAGGTAAGGCCTTGGAGGGGGTATTGGTTGAGACCAAAGTCCCGGGCCAGGTAGCCAAAGGCTTGGTGGGGAACGATAAAGGTCTTATTTTTCTTTTGGGCAAAGACTTCCTTGTATTGGGTCAAGAGGTCTTCCAGGTCCTTGGACAGGGCTTGGGCTCTTTCGTTAACGGCATCTTTTTTGTCACTATTTAAATCGCCCAGGGCTTGGTTGATCTTAGCTACATATTGGATGGCATTGGCTGGGGATAAAAAGCTGTGGGGGTCGTTGGGACCATGATGGTGATGGCCTTCGTGACCCTCTTCATGGTCATGGGCCTCTTCAGCTTCGTCATGGTGGTCGTGGTCTTCATCGGCCTCGTCATGGTGGTGGGCTTCTTCTGCTTCGTCGTGATCATGGTCATGGTCTTCGTCAGCATCATCCTGGTGGTCTGCCTTAATTAAGTCAAGACCTTGGCTCAGGTCAAGAACCTTCAAGTCTGGAAGGGCTTCTTGGACCTGGGGAAGCCAGGCTTCCATTCCCGCCCCATTGACGATTAAAAGATCGGCTTGGGCTAATTCTTTAATATCCTTGGCAGAGGGTTCCCAGTCGTGGGCTTCAGCTTCCAAGGGCATAAAGGACCGAACGTCAAAGTCTGGACCGGCCAGGCTTTGGGTTAAATCGTAAATGGGGAAAAAGGAAGTATAGACAACTTGCTTAACTTCCTTGCTAGTTGTATCCATTTCTCCTGGATCATTGGCCGGAGCCTTTTGGCAGGCAGCCAAGGCAAAGGCGGTTAAAATTAGAAGAAAACGAATAGATTTTTTAAACATAGAAACATCTCCTTTTTGCTAGATTTTTAGTCAATGAACCTATTGTACCATTGGAAGGAGAAAAGTCAAGGGGACAGATAGGAATCGGTTGCAATAAATAGATTTTTTGTAAAAAATAATTTCAAATAAAAGCTAAATAATATGATAAAAGCAACATATAAGCAAACGCTCATATTATTTAAGAAGAAAAAGAAAATAGAAATGAGTACTAACTACATTAATATTTTCAGGCTCCAAGGACTGTGATATAATGAGTTTATGGAGGATTTATGAAGCAATTAACCATTTTACAAGCCATCCAATCCAAGGAGACTTTTTCCCAGGATGTATGCAATAAAGAAAATATAGGTTTGGAAATTCAAGACTTTACAGAAGTCAACGTGTTCCAAGAAAACTTTGCTGATAGTTTAGATTATTATTTAGCCAGAAGAGAAAAAATCAGGGGGCCCTTTGCCATCCATGGGGCTTTTATTGACCTGAAGCCCTATTCCTACGACCGGGCCATCCAGGAGGCATCCATGTTTAAATACCGGATGAGTCTAAATATGGCGGTCTTGCTCAGGGCGGACTACTTGGTTTTTCATTCCCAAATCAACCCCTTTGTCCAAAGTTCTCTTTTGATGGACCTGGACCGGAAGGAAAACAAGAGGGTCTTCCATACCCTGATGGAGGAATTTTCATCCTTCAAGGGTTACGTGCTTTTAGAAAATGTCTACGAAGACGACCCCAGACGGCTCCGGGACCTGGTGGATGCCATTGACCATCCCAGGGTCCAAGTCAACCTGGACCTGGGCCATGCCCGACTGTCTAAAAAATTTTCCCTAGACCAGTGGTTTGACATCTTGGGAGACCGGATCCGTTACAGCCATGTCCATTGGAACAATGGGGAAGTAGACCAGCACATGCCACCCGGACCTGAGGAGAGGATTGAAATTTTGTCCCTCTTCCAAAGGCACGGGCTCAATGTACCCTTGAGCCTGGAGTATTTTCCTCGGGATATCTTAAAAGAAGTGGCCCTCTTCCAAGAGGCCATTGACCAGAGAGGATTGGACTATGTTTTATGAGGGAAATGTCTTAGAAGCAACCTTTGTCCACCGGGATAACCGTTTTATTGCTCGCTGTCTTTTAGGAGGCAAGGAGGTCCTGGTCCATGTCCCCAACACTGGTCGCTGCCAGGAATTGCTCCTTAAGGGGGAAAGATGCTATCTCTTGGAGAGCCAAAACCCCAAGAGAAAAACCAGATATAGTTTGATTGCCATCAACAAGGCAGGGCGGCTCATTAACCTGGACTCAGGAGCCCCCAACAAGCTAGTCAAGGAGGCAGGTCTGGCGAGGAAAATTCCCTTTATGGACCCGGCCAGCCTAAAAAGCGAGGTGACTTTCGGCCATAGTCGCTTGGACTTTGCCGATAAGGACAGTTATTTTGAAGTCAAGGGGGTGACCCTGGAGAGGAAGAACCTGGCTGCCTTTCCTGATGCCGTAACAGAAAGAGGGGCTCGCCATATTCAAGAATTGGTCCGGGCCATGGACATGGGCAAGAAGGCCCACCTAATCTTTGTCATTCAAATGGAAGGAGTTGACCTCTTTAGCCCCAACCAGGCCATGGATCCATTTTTTGCTCAGACCCTGGAGGAGGCCATGGACAAGGGTCTGGGAGTCCACGCCTATGACTGCAAGGTCAGCCCTGGAGAAATCCATTTAAATAGGCAAGTGCCTATCCAACTAGGAGTTGATTTTTATGCGTAAGGGAAGAATCCAAGACTTGGGAGCGGTAGAAAAAATTTACCAGGAGGCCAAGGCCCGGATGGCAGCAGGAGGTTTGGACCAGTGGCAGGGAGCCTATCCTTCTGGTCTTGATTTTTTGAAAGACCTGGAAGAGGACCAAGCCTATGTCTGGGAGGATGGGGGCCAAGTTATTGCTGTAGCAGCCTGTGTTTTGGGCCAAGAAAAAAACTATGAAAAAATCCAAGGAGCCTGGACCCTTCCAGGACCCTATGTCACCATCCACCGGCTGGCTATAGGGGATGCAGGCCAGGGCCGAGGCCTTGCTAATGGCATCTTCCAGGATATTGAATCTTATTTTGCTCAAAAACTGCCCCTGGTTCGCATTGATACCCATAGGGACAATAAGGCCATGCAGAGGATATTGAAGAAAAGAAACTACCGTTATGCCGGGGTCATCCAAGTAGCTGATGGAACGGACCGGGATGGATTTGAAAAAGAATTGAGGTAAAGATGAGTCGATTTATGTTGGCGGCTATGAATTCAAATAGTGGAAAGACCACCATGACCATGGCCCTTTTGGCAGCCTATAAAAAAATGCAGATAGATATCCGGAGTTTTAAAACTGGGCCGGACTATATTGACCCCATGTTCCATGAGAAAATCTTGCACTTGACCTCCAGTAACCTGGACCCCTATATGATGGAAGATGATCTTTTAATCCACCTCTTGAGCAAAAATGCCGGAGACCTATCCATTATTGAAGGGGTCATGGGCTATTACGATGGAGTTTCCACTGGTATTTCCTCTTCATCCTACGATCTGGCCCGGAGGACCCAAACTCCCGTGGTCCTGGTTGTAAGACCCAAGGGGCTGGCAGCCACCCTGGCAGCCCTGGTTCAAGGAATCCAAAACTTTCGCAAGGATTCCAACATCCAGGGAATCCTACTCAATGGAGTGTCTCCCATGATGGCGGCCTATTATAAGAAGATTCTAGAAGACAATACAGGCATCCGGGTTTATGGCTACCTGCCCCTTTTTGAAGAGGGCTTGGAAAGTCGCTACCTGGGCCTGATTACAGCTGATGAAATTGAAAACCTCCAAGACCTAGTTGGGACTTATGGGGACCAGGCTTTGGAAAGTGTGGACCTGGAAGGTCTTATGGCCCTGGGGCAAGGAGCCGGAGACTTGACAGATAGCTATCCTGAAGTGAAAAAAATAGGGCAAGTTCGCTTGGCTTTGGCCCGAGACCGGGCTTTTTCCTTCTATTATAATGACGCATTAGACTACTTGAGAGACCTGGGAGTGGAGATTGTAGAATTTTCTCCCCTGGCCAACCAGGCTGTCCCCCAAGATGTCCAAGGAGTCTACCTAGGGGGAGGCTATCCCGAGCTCTATATGGAAGACTTGGAAAAAAACCAAGCCTTTTTGGAAAGTCTTCGAGACTGCCACAAGAAGGGGATGCCGATTTTTGCAGAGTGTGGTGGCTATATGACTCTCTTGGAGGGCTTTCAAGAGGGAGACCGAACCTACCAATTGGCAGGCTTAATTCCAGGAACCAGTCAAATGACTGGCAAGTTACAAAATTTTGGCTATATTGACCTGGTGGCCCAGGAGGACAACCTCCTGGCCCAAAAGGGGGACCACATCCGGGCCCATGAATTCCACTATTCCAAATCCACCAATCCCGGGGAAGTCTTCCAGGGCAAAAAGCCCCAAAGTCAAAGGGGCTGGTCTGCCATGGTCCAAGATGGGAACCTATGTGCAGGCTACCCCCATATCCACTTGATGGCCAATCCCAAGGCGGCCCATCGCCTGGTAGAGGCCATGAAAAAATATAAGGAGATGAAGCGATGACCAAGGCACTGATGATTTTAGGAACGACTTCCAATGCGGGAAAGAGTATTGTAACGGCTGGCCTGGCCAGGGTTTTTAAGAGAAGGGGCTACAGGGTGGCTCCCTTTAAGGCTCAAAATATGGCCTTGAATTCTTTTATAACCAAGGATGGATTTGAAATGGGCCGGGCCCAGGTGGTCCAGGCTGAAGCTGCGGGCATTGAGCCGGATGTCCGGATGAATCCCATCCTGTTGAAACCCTCCAGCGACCGTAAGAGCCAGGTTATTGTTATGGGCAAGGTCTACAAGACCCTGGCTGCTCGGGACTACTATAAGGAAAAGGACAAGCTCTTTCCAAAAATTATAGAGGCTTTTGACTCTTTAAAAGAAGATTATGACCTCATTCTTTGTGAAGGGGCTGGGAGCCCATCGGAAATCAACTTAAAAGACCAGGATATGGTCAATACGGGCTTTGCCAAAAAAACCCAAACCCCCTTTGTCATTGTAGGAGACATTGACCGAGGAGGAGTCTTTGCCTCCCTGGCCGGGACCATGCTCCTCTTTGACCAGGAAGAAAGAGACCTGACCCGGGGCTTTATCATCAATAAATTTCGGGGAGACCAGTCCATTTTAGACCCGGGTCTAAGGCAGTTGGAGGACATTACCAAAGTGCCGGTTTTAGGGGTCCTGCCCTATTTAGACATTGATATTGAAGATGAAGACTCCCTTTCAGACCACATGAACCGCTTCAAGAAAAGAGGCCGGGTCCAAATTGCCGTGGTTCGAATTCCTAGGATATCCAATGCCACAGACTTCCACGCCCTGTCCCTCCATCCGGATGTAGACCTGACCTATGTCACCAGCCCCCAAGAGCTGGAAGAAGCAGATATGATTATCATTCCGGGATCCAAGTCCACCATGGATGACTTTAAGTGGATGAAGGAAAGAGGCTTGGACAGTAAAATCCTCCAAAGAAAGACCAAAGGGGTACCCATTCTCGGCATCTGTGGAGGTTACCAAATGCTGGGAGACTGGATGGAAGACCCCTATGGGGTGGAATCTGGAGGCAAATTAAGAGGCCTGGGTCTCTTGCCCATGACTACTGTTTTTTCCAAGGAAAAGACCACGGTCCAATGCCATGGAAGGATCAAGGACCTGGAGGGTTTCTACTCTTGCTGGTCGGGACTGGACTTTAAGGGCTATGAAATCCACATGGGCCAATCGGATTTAAGGGGAGGACAAAGCCTCCATACCAACTCTTCAGAAAGCCAGGGAGCCTGCCAAGACGCAGTGGCTGGAACCTATGTCCATGGCTTTTTAGACCAAGGGGGGATTATCCAAAATTTAGTGGAGGCCCTACTAAAGAGAAAAAATTTAGACCCTGGGGAAGAAAGTTTTGACTTTGCTGCCTACAAGGAAGACCAATTCGATAAATTGGCGGATGGATTAGAGAAAGCCCTGGATATTGATGCCCTAGAAAAGATGATTTTTCAAGCATGACAGCACTTTAACAAGATATCAGAAAAAAGTAGTCCACAAATCCTTGAAAAGCCTTTACTTAATTTTAGAATTTAGGTATAATAGTAAAAACACCTACTAAGAGATAGTTCTTTTAGTATGTTAAAGAAAAAAGGGGGAAAACTATGAAGAAACGTAATCTAAGAATTGTCACTATGTTACTTGCATTAGTGATGCTTGTAACGGCTTGCGGTGGCGGCGGAAACAAACCAGCCAACAACGCAGGTGGAGAAGCTGCAGATGGTAAGGCTGCAGAAGGAAAGATTTTACGTACAAACAACAGTTCCGAACCAGGAACCTTAGACCCAGCCTTAGCAACTGGTACTCATGACTCATGGCCAATGCAACACATCTATGAAGGTCTTATGAAGTACAATGAAAAAGGCGAAATCGTTGAAGGTGTTGCCAAAGAAATGAAAGTTTCTGATGATGGTTTAACTTACACCTTTACCCTTCGTGATGATGCAAAATGGTCTAATGGAGACCCTGTAACTGCTCAAGACTTTGAATTTGCTTGGAAGAGAGTTTTAAACCCAGAAACAGCTAGTGAATACTCCTACCAACTTTATTATATAAAGAATGGGGAAGCTTACAACAATGGAAAAGCTACTGCTGAAGATGTTGGAGTTAAGGCTCTTGATGACAAGACTCTTGAAGTAACTCTTGAAACACCAACTGAATACTTCCCAGGCCTAGTTGCTTTCTACACCTACTATCCAGTACAAAAGAAAACTGTTGAAGCAAATCCTGATTGGGCAAAAGATCCTAAGGCTGGAGACTTTGTTACCAACGGTGCCTTCAAATGTGTAGACTGGAAACACAACGAAGCTATTGAACTTGTTAAAAACGACCAATATTACGATGCAGACAAGATCAAATTAGCTGGAATCCACTTCGATATTATTGAAGACCAAAACACAGCTTGGCAAAGATATGAAGGTGGCGAATATGACTTCTTATACAACCCACCAACAACAATTGTTCATAAGTTAAATCAAGAAAAAAATCCTGAATTAACAATTACAGATGAACTATCCACTTACTACTATGAAATAAATACAGAGAAAAAACCACTGAACAATGCAAAAGTTCGTGAAGCTCTATCTCTAGCTATTGACCGTAAGTCTTTAGTTGAAAACATCACCCAAGGTGGCCAAGTTCCAGCTGAAGGAATGGTTCCCTACGGATTAAAAGACGATGCTGACAAGGACTTCCGTGAAGCAAACGGAAACCTAATCAAGGAAGATGCAGCTGAAGCAGTAAAACTTCTTGAAGAAGGTCTAGCAGAAGAAAACATGACTCGCGAAGACCTAAACGGCATGGTTATTGTTTACAACACTGACGAAACTCACAAAAAATTAGCTCAAGCAGTTCAAGAAATGTGGAACTCCAAACTTGGTATTTCCTTGAAACTTGAAAACATGGAATTCCAAACTCTAATTGACCGTCGTCGTCAAGGAGACTTCTCCATTGCTCGTGCAGGTTGGGTTGGAGACTATGCAGACCCAATGACTATGCTTGACTTATTCACAACTGGAAACCCACAAAACAACTCTAGATGGGGAGATCCAGAATTCGATAAGTTAATCAAGACTGCAAAGACAACAGTTGATTCTAAGGAACGTATGGATTCCATGAAGGAAGCTGAAAAAATCTTAATGAGAGATAAACCAGTTGTTCCAGTATACTTCTACACTGCAGCATATGTAACAAAACCATATGTTAAGGGTGTTTACAAGATCATGATGAACTATCCATTCTTGACTTATGCAGAAATGACGGACGAAAAGTAACATCCGAATTTCATTGTAAAGATAAAGTAGAGAATCGCTTACCGATTCTCTACTTTACATTTAAAGTTGACACATCAGCCCTTAGAGAAAGGATGAATAATGAAGAAATTTGTGTTGAAGAGGTTTTTAATCTCTCTTGTAACACTGTGGGTGATTATCACCATTACTTTTTTACTGATGCACACCATTCCGGGTGACCCCTTTGCCAAAGATGGTCGGATGCCTGAAACAGTTTATAACAACTTGCGTGCACGGTATGGACTTGATCGCCCCTTAAGTGAACAGTATGTAATCTACTTAAAAAATGTTTGTAAATTAGATTTTGGGGAATCCATGAAATCTAAGGCGGAAAATGTAAATCAAATGATTGCCAGGGGAGCTCCAGTATCTGGACAATTGGGGATTCAGGCCTTTGTCATTTCCATTATTCTTGGACCGGCCCTGGGTTCTATTGCAGCCCTTTACCAAAATAAGTTTCCAGACTATTTGATGATGGTTTTGGCAATTATCGGGATTAGTGTGCCCTCTTTTGTTTTGGGGACCCTCTTTATCCAGTTCATTGCCTCTAAGGTTTCCTTCCTACCTATTGCAGGATGGGGAACCTGGGCCCATACCATCTTGCCCAGTATAGCCTTGTCCTTTATGCCCATGGCCTCTTCCGCCCGGATCATGCGGTCATCCATGTTGGAAGTTTTAGGTCAAGACTATATTAAAACGGCTAAGTCAAAGGGACTTTCCAAATTCCGTGTCATTATGGGACACGCAGTTCGGAATGCCATTTTACCTATTGTATCCCAAATGGGGACCACAATTTCTGGTCTTTTGACAGGATCTTTTGTTATTGAAAAAATTTTTGGGATTCCTGGTCTTGGTAACTTCTTTGTTACCTCTATTATCAACCGGGACTACACCCTGATTATGGGAACGACAATTTTCTATTCAGCTATTTTAATTTTAATGCTATTAATTGTTGATATCCTATATGTTGTTGTAGACCCAAGAATTAAATTAGGAGGAGAAAGTTCATGATGACTAACAAACCAATACCCAGTGAACTTTTTGCTCCAGCAGAGCGGAAAGATGATGCCGATAAGATTACCCGTCCAACCATTGGTTTTTGGAAGGATGTCTTACGTCGCCTTTTACAAAATAAATTGGCTATGTTTGGCTTTTTCTTAATTGTTGTGATGCTGATTATGGCCTTTGTTGGACCACAAATTTCTGGATACAGCTACTACCAACAAGAATTAACCCACATGAATATTGAGCCCAATGGCCAATATTGGTTCGGGACAGACACCCTGGGTCGTGACCTATTTACCCGGATTTGCTTTGGAATTCGTTACTCCCTCTTGATTGGAATCCTGGCAGCAGCCATGGACTTTATCATTGGGGTTAGCTATGGTGGGATTGCCGGCATGGCTTCTTCAAAAGTCGATACAGTTATGATGCGGATTGCTGAAATTGCCTATGCCATTCCCTATATGTTGATTGTTATTTTGATTTCCGTAACCATGGGAAAAGACCAAGGGGCTAGTTTATATACCCTGGTTTTAGCCATGTCCATTACGGGCTGGGTTCCTATGGCCATTATGGTTCGTGGTCAGGTTCTTCAATTAAAAGAAAATGAATACTGCCTGGCCAGTCGGTCCTTGGGAGCAAGCAAAAATCACATTCTAATCAAACACATTATTCCCAACACCCTGGGACCCATCTTGGTTAATATCACCCTAAGTGTTCCTCGGGCTATCTTTGCTGAAGCAACCCTATCCTTTATGGGTCTGGGCTTGCAACCACCCCAACCATCCCTAGGGGTTTTGGCTACAGATGGTTTGGAAGTAATGGGGGTTGGCCTCTTTTACCAAATGCTATTACCGGCCTTATTTATTTCATTAATCATGTTTAGTTTTAACGTCTTCGGTGACGGTCTACAAGATGCTTTAGACCCAAGATTGAGAAAGTAGGATTGCCATGGTAGAAAACAAGGAAAATTTCGAAAATATTTTAGAAGTTAAAAACTTGGCTGTCTCTTTCCAAACTTTCTTCGGAGAAGTTGAGGCTGTTCGAGATATTTCTTTTAACTTAAAGAAGGGATCTAAGCTTGCTATTGTAGGAGAATCTGGTTGTGGAAAAAGTGTTACGGCCAATTCCATTGTCCAACTTTTACCCAAGCCTCCTGTTCTTTACAAGGGTGGACAAATCCTCTTTAAGGGGGAAGACCTTTTAAAATATGACAACAAGCAAATGATGGATATCCGTGGGAACCAAATCTCCATGGTCTTCCAAGACCCCATGACTTCTTTGAACCCAACCATGAAGGTGGGTAAGCAAATCGTGGAAGGAGTCCGTCGCCACAAGAAAATTTCTGCCAAGGAAGCAGAAAAACTGGCCATTGAAATGTTGGATCTTGTTGCCGTTCCCCAACCGGAACGTAGAATCCAACAATATCCCCATGAATTTTCTGGTGGGATGCGGCAAAGGGTTATGATTGCCCTGGCCATGGCATCAAAACCGGAACTTTTAATTGCTGATGAGCCGACTACAGCCTTGGACGTAACAGTTCAAGCCCAAATTCTAGACTTAATGAAAAAATTAAACGAAGAATTAGGCACATCTATCATCCTCATCACCCATGACCTGGGGGTTGTGGCAGATATGGCGGATGAAGTGATTGTCATGTATGCAGGACAAATTTTAGAAAAGGGAACTGTAGAAGAGATTTTTAAAGATCCCAAACATCCCTATACAAGAAAGTTGTTGGCAGCTGTTCCAAAGATCAACATGGAAAAATCGGAAGTCCTTCACTCCATTGAAGGGACCCCTCCAGACCTCTACAAACCACCGGCAGGCTGTTCTTTCTATGACCGTTGTGACCAAGCCATGGTCATCTGTCGAGACCACCTGCCTGAACTTGAACACCACCAAGGACAACACTGTAGTCGCTGCTGGTTAAATCATCCGGACTGTCCACGAGGAGGTGCTGAAGTTGAAGGATAACAAGATTGTTGAAATTTCAAACTTAAAAAAATACTTCCACGTTGGTGGGGGAAACCTCAAGGCAGTTGATGGGCTTAACTTTTTCATCTATGAAGGAGAAACCTTTGGTTTGGTAGGAGAATCTGGTTGTGGTAAGTCCACAGCAGGTCGGACCATCCTTCGGCTCTATGAGCCCACAGACGGGGAGGTTAAGTTTGACGGAGTGAATATCTACGACTTAAAGGGCAAGGACCTCCATGAGGTTCGTAAGGACATGCAGATGATTTTCCAAGACCCCTATGCTTCTCTGGATCCTCGGATGACAGTGGAAGACATTATTGGGGAACCCCTGGATATTTATGGAACCCTAAAGGGCAAGGAACGCTACCAAAGAATCATAGATCTTTTGGAGTTGGTTGGGCTTTCTGAAGAACACGCCCAAAGGTTCCCCCATGAGTTTTCCGGAGGTCAAAGACAAAGAATTGGAATTGCTCGGGCTCTTGCCTTGAGACCCAAGTTTATCATCTGTGACGAGCCTATTTCTGCCTTGGACGTAAGTATCCAAGCTCAAATCGTCAACCTCTTGAAGGACCTGCAAAAAGAACTGGGCCTAACTCTTTTATTTATTGCCCATGACCTATCCATGGTTCGCTATATTTCAGACCGGGTAGGAGTTATGTATTTGGGGCAAATGATGGAGTTGGCCAGTAGTGAAGACCTCTATGGAGGCCCCCTTCATCCCTATACCAAGGCCTTACTATCAGCCATTCCTGTGGCAGACCCTGAATTACAAAGGGCCCGGGAAAGGATTAAGTTGGACGGAGATGTTCCAAGTCCTATTGATCCAAAACCAGGTTGCCGCTTTGTAGACCGGTGTCCCTATAGTGATGACCAATGTCGGGGTAAGGATCCCGTTATGGAAGAAGTCAAAGAAAATCACTATGTCGCCTGCTTCAAGGTGAGAGAAATCAATCAATTATAATTCATTTTTTCTAAGGGCAAAGAAAAGATAAATATATTGCAAAGACCATAGTGGTATGGTATACTACTATGGTACTTGCCGGAGTGATGGAATTGGCAGACGTACTGGACTCAAAATCCAGCGGTGGCAACACCGTGCGGGTTCAAATCCCGCCTCCGGCACCAAAGATAAGCTCTAAATGCAGGCCATGTGTTTAGAGCTTTTTATTACGATTTTCCTTATCAGCCAGGGAAATTTACTTGCTTTATAAGAAAGATTAGGAGGCAAACCATGAGGCAATGTATGGACTCTGAAAATTTACACCGTCGCTTGAATAAGATTATAGGACAGGTGCAAGCCATTAATCGGATGATTGATGAAGACGTTCCTTGTGAGGATATTCTGTCACAAATTAATGCAGCTAAATCAGCCCTTCACGGGGCAGGGAAGATTGTCCTGGAAGGCCACATCAAACACTGTGTCAAGGATGGTCTAACCCATGGAGATGTGGATTTGACTGTAGAAAAATTTACCAAGGCAGTGGAACGTTTTGCAAATATGAGATAGGCTTGCCTAGGGGCAAGTCTTTTCTTGCAGGGAGGTTAAAATGCACCAGTACAAGGGAAGGTTAATCGTCCATACCGGGTCTATGTTTTCCGGGAAGACATCAAGTTTAGAAAAAGACTTAAAGCGCTTTTCCATAGCCGGCTATAAGGTCTGTGCCTTTAAGCCCAGGATGGACAGTCGTTGTGGGGAAAATGAGATCATGAGCCATGACCAAGAGGTCACCCATGCTTACCCCTTGGACAATATTGACGACCTAGAGGCCATGGTCCAAGAAAAAGACCTGGATGTAGTGGGAATTGACGAAATCCAATTTATTGATCGGGACCCTCAAAGGGTGGTGGAGGTCTTGTTCAGGATCTTAGACCAGGGAATTACCATTATTGTAGCGGGTTTGGATATGGACTATCAAAAGGTCCCCTTTGAGATTATCAAGGAACTCATGCCCAGGGCTGACTATGTCCACAAGCACCATGCCGTTTGCACCTGTTGTGGGTCGGATGCCTGGGTCAGCCACCGGAAAAGCAGCAAGACCAGCCGGGTGGTCCTGGGAGCCATTGACGAGTATGAACCCCTTTGCAGGGCCTGTTATGAAAAAATGAAGACCAAAGAATAAAGCCCCGGTCTGACCTGAACCCGTAAACACGGAACAATTTAATAATATTTTAAGCGGAATGTAATCTGTACATAACAGGGGACATTCCGTTTAATTTTGTTTTAATC
>QWCK01001358.1_pt1 | contig 36333 bp, 31 predicted proteins | sample 1972571 | NCBI WGS metagenome assembly QWCK01 (sample SAMN09866710, study PRJNA288562) | Human gut metagenome isolate term2_stool, whole genome shotgun sequencing... | isolation source: gut | host: Homo sapiens | place: USA: California | reverse complement strand
AGCGGGCCTTTTTTTTAAGGAGTTTCACCAATCTATGAACGAATCCTTTAAGACGACCATCGGCGGCCAAGCCCTTATCGAAGGCGTTATGATGCGGGGCCCTTCCAAAACGGCTTATGCCGTAAGGAAGCCCGACGGCGAGATCGCCCTTCGTACGGGAAAGAACAAGAGTATCGCCGACAAGTATCCCTTTTTAAATTGGCCCATATTGCGAGGTGCCGTGAAATTAATCGAGGCCATGGTTATCGGCGTCGATGCCATTATGTATTCCGCCTCTTTCTGGGAAGAAGAGGAAGGTGCCGATGAAGGCTTTTTTCGCGAACATTTCCCGGAACACGGGGAAAAGATGGAGCAAATTTTCACGGTAGCCTTTTCGTTTCTATTAGCCGTTCTCTTTTTCATGGTCCTTCCCAACGCACTGGCCACCTTCTTCCAACGCCATATTGAAAGTTCCTTTCTGCTGAATCTGGTGGAAGGGGTCTTCCGCATCGGAATCTTCTTTGCCTACATGGCTTTAATCTCCAAACAAAAAGATATCGGCCGCGTCTTCGAGTACCATGGGGCGGAGCATAAATCCATCGCCTGTTACGAGGCCGGCGCTCCGCTGGAGGTGGAGGAAGTACGGAAGTATTCCCGCCTACATCCCCGCTGCGGAACCAGCTTTTTATTTATGGTGTTGATCTTGTCGGTCATTATATTGTCCTTCTTCGGCTGGCCCTCTTTTATCGGTCGCATCCTCGTGCGCATCTTGATCTTTCCCTTAATCGCCGGGATCAGCTATGAGGTCAATCGATTAATCGGCAAATACGATACGCCCCTCACCATGGCCCTGCGCTATCCGGGTCTGATGATTCAAAAGCATTTCACCGTGCGTGAACCGGACGACAGCCAAATCGAAGTAGGCATTGCCTCTTTAAAGGCGGTTCTTCCCGAAGAAGGAGAAAGTGACCTATGGAAGTAAAAGAAGCCTTTGAAGAGGCCTGTATGGCCTTAAAAGGGGATCGGCGTCGCGTATACCGAGTGTTCGACGCTCTCTTTCAACTGGATCAAAAGGCCTTGCTTCTTTATCCCGAGAATGATCTGACGGATTCTGAAATTTCAGAGCTACGGCGAATGATCGGCGATATGGCAAGTGGAAAGCCCATGGCCTACGCGTTGAAACAGGAATATTTCTACGGCGAAAAATTTTATGTGGACGACCGGGTATTGATTCCCCGCTACGATACGGAAAGAAGCGTCGATTGTATCAAGGCCCTGGCACCGAATGCCGAGCGCATCCTTGAAATCGGCACGGGCTCAGGCTGCGTGGCTATTACCTTGGCCCGGCTTTATCCCGAAGCACAAGTTCGTGCGGCAGATATTTCCGCAAATGCCCTGGATGTAGCCAAATTAAACGCAAAAAATCACGGCGTAGAAAATGTCTGCTTTATTGAATCCGATCTTTTTACCAAGGTTCGGGGAACTTTCGATATAATCTATTCCAATCCGCCCTATATTACGGCCGAGGAAATGGAAGCATTGGATAAAAGTGTCGCCGATTACGAACCGGAAGGGGCGCTCTACGGCGGAGCGGACGGATTGGATTTCTACCGAAAAATAACGGCCGAGGCGCCGAAGTATTTAAATCGCGGCGGTTACCTGGTTTTTGAGATCGGCGCCAAACAGAGAGAAGACGTGGAAAAATTATTACATGAACATCATTTTTCGGCCATCGGTTGCGAGAAAGATTTCAGCGGTTTGGATCGCGTCGTTTATGGGAGGATAGAAAATGTTTGAAAACTTATCGGTTTATGAAGATCGCTATAATGAATTAAACGATATGATGATGGATCCGAAGGTGCAAAGCGACAGCAAATTGCTTCAAAAAACGGCCATCGAACACGCGGAAATCGAACCCATCGTAAAAAAATACAGAGAATATACTGAAACCTCCGAAGCCATCGCCGAAAACAAGAGCATGTTCGACGAAAAAATCGACGACGAGATGCGTGAGCTGGTGAAAGAGGAGTTAAAGATCGAAGAAGAGCGCTTAGCCGAAATCGAAGAAGAGCTGAAAATTCTCTTGATTCCCAAAGACGAAAATGACGACAAAAACGTCATCGTCGAAATTCGAGGCGGTGCCGGCGGCGACGAAGCGGCGCTCTTTGCCGGCGTGCTTCTGCGTCAGTACATTCACTATGCCGACAATCACAACTGGAAGTCGGAGCTGATGTCCAGTAATGAAAACGGCATTGGCGGTTTTAAAGAAGCCATTCTTTTGATTCAAGGCAAGGGCGCCTACTCCAGGCTTAAATACGAATCGGGGGTTCACCGTGTTCAACGGGTACCCGAAACGGAATCTTCCGGTCGCATTCATACGTCGACGGCCACGGTCATCGTCATGCCGGAAATCGACGATGTAGAAATCGAAATCGACCCCAACGACGTACGTGTCGACGTGTTTCGCTCTTCCGGTAACGGCGGTCAGTCGGTCAACACCACGGACTCCGCTGTACGCTTGACCCACGAACCTACGGGAATCGTCGTCAGCTGCCAGGACGAGAAGAGCCAATTGAAAAACAAAGACAAGGCTTTTAAAATTTTAAAGGCGAAGCTTTACGATATGGAGCTTCAAAAGCAGGAAGATGCCGTCAGCAAGGAAAAGAAATCCCAAATCGGTTCCGGCGATCGCTCCGAACGCATCCGTACCTATAACTATCCCCAGGGCCGTGTCACGGATCACCGTATCAATTACACCAGTCACCGCATCGACGATATCAATAACGGAGACCTGGACGATCTCATCGATGCCCTGACGGCGGCCGATCAAGCGGCGAAAATCGAAAGCGTGGAATAAACCCTTCAACGGTCGCTCGTAAACTTGTTTTATTATCAATTACATGATATGATGCATTAGTAAAGAAGCAACATAAAATAAGGAGGCATTACTATGCACGCAATGACACAAGACAACTTAAGAAGCGCTTTTGGTGGCGAAAGCCAAGCACATATGCGTTACGGTATTTGGGCGAAAACCGCTGCCAAAGAAGGTTTCCCTAATGTTGAAAGACTCTTTAACTGCACTGGCGAAGCCGAAAGAGTTCACGCAAATCTGCACTTCAAAGCCATGAAAGATATTCACGGCGATTTCCCCGTCACCAGTATGGCAGGATTCGGAATCGGAAGTACCTCTGAAAACCTTCAAAAGGGTATCGACGGCGAAACCTTCGAATTTACGGAAATGTATCCCGCTTATATCGAAGTCGCTAAGATGCAAGGGGAAAAAGAAGCGATTAAGGCCATGGAATATGCCATCGAAGCTGAAAAAATCCACGCCGTTCGCTACGAAGAAGCGAAAAAAGCAGTCGACGCAGGCAAAGACCTGGATGCTGAAGACATTCTTCTCTGCCCCGTCTGCGGTTACATCACCTTCGATGCAAACGAAGAAGAATGCCCCATCTGCCACACCAAGGCAAAAGCATTTGTCGCTTACTAAGATTTGAAAAGACATCTTCGGATGTCTTTTTTCATGCTCAAAATTTTGATTTCAACTATGGTATAATTATGGGTAATGTTAATCAAAGGAGTAAGCATGGAAGAGCAATTTCAACATTTAATCGATCGTGTCAAAGAAATCCACGACGGTGAAACCTACGTTATCACCACCCACGGATGCCAGATGAACGAACATGATTCCGAAAAAATAAAAACCTTATTAAATACAATGGGCTTTAAAGAAATCGACAGGGAAGAAGATGCCGACCTGGCGATTATCAATACCTGCTCCGTTCGCCATAGTGCGGAAGACAAAGTCATCGGCCATATCGGTCGTTTAAAGCACATTAAAAAGAAAAACAAAAAACTGAAAGTAGCGGTCTGCGGTTGCATGATGCAGCGAAAGGAATCCCGAGACTTCGTACTCAATACGTTTAATCACGTAGACATCGTCTTCGGCACCAATAATATCTACCGCCTGCCCCAATTAATTTTGGAAAGCGACGACAGGAAAAACGCTGTGGTGGAGATCGACGAAAGCTACACCAATTTCGACAATCAGATATATTCCAGAACGGCGAGCAACGCTGCTTACGTCAACATCGTTTACGGCTGCAATAATTTCTGTACCTACTGTATCGTGCCCTACACTCGGGGCCGCGAAGTGTCCAGAGAGCCGGAAGATATTTTAGATGAAATAAAGAATCTGGTGGCCGACGGCGTCAACGAAGTAACTCTATTAGGCCAAAACGTCAATTCTTACGGAAAAAATTTAAAAGAGAAGACATCCTTCGCCGAGCTTTTGCGCATGGTACACGAAGTAGAGGGAATCGACCGAATTCACTTTACCACCTCCCATCCCAAGGATATGTCCGACGACTTAATCGATTGCTTTAAGGATTTGCCGAAGCTCGCCAATTACCTGCACTTGCCCGTGCAGTCGGGATCCAATCGCGTACTGAAGATGATGAACCGCCACTACACGCGGGAAGATTACTTTACGCTGATCGATAAAGTGCGCGCCGTGCGCCCGGACATTTCCCTTTCCACGGATATTATGGTGGGCTTTCCCGGAGAAACGGAAGAGGATTTCGAAGATACTTTGGATCTGGTGAAGCGCGTCAAGTACGACAACGCCTTTACCTTTATTTACTCCAGACGAGAAGGCACTCGCGCCGACAAAATGGAAAATCAAGTGCCCAAGGAAGTAAAAGACGCGCGCTTCCAACGGCTCTTGGACGCGGTGTATGCCATCCAAAGGGAAAAGTACGAGGCCTTACACGGCACCGTACAGGAAGTTTTGTTCGAATCGGCGAGCAAAAACGATCCGACGAAAATGAGCGGCCGCACCGACGGATTTAAATTGGTCCACGCGTCCTACGATCCGGAATACATCGGTCGCTTGGCGCAGGTAAAGATTACGGGAGGCAATACATTCTCTTTAGAAGGAGAAATCGTTCATGGAAAGCAGTGATTTCGAAAAATTGACGCCGGCCATGCGCCATTACGTCGAAACAAAAAACGAAAACCCCGAAGCCTTTTTGTTTTATCGCCTCGGGGATTTTTACGAGCTCTTTTTTAACGATGCCATCGTCGTCTCCGACCTGCTGGATCTCACTTTGACAAAGAAAAGCGGCGGCCTGGAGGACAAAATTCCCATGTGCGGCGTGCCCTATCGCGTGGCCAATCAATACGTGAAGCGCTTGGTGAAAATGGGCTTCTCCGTGAGCATTTGCGATCAAGTGGAAGATCCCAAAGAGGCGAAGGGCTTGGTGAAGAGAGAAGTAACCAAGGTGATTACGCCGGGCACTTTTATCGACGAAGACGACACAGACGAGCCCCGCATACTGACTTCAATCGCCCAAGGGGGGAAAATCGTGGAGCTTGTGCATTGCGACTATCCTTCCGGGAAATTGGTCCTGGAGCGCAAGGTGTGCTGGGATAAGCGGGAAACGGAAAGCTTTCTCGAAAAGCAATTCGCCCTTTATCGCCCCGCGGAAATCCTCTACGACACCGGATTTAAGGAAAAAAAGATCATCCATAAGTTGGCACGTCGGCACCACGTCTTAAAGACGACGGAAGTGACGGAAGACAATCGCTCCCTTTTGGCCGATTACGCCGAATTGAATCGAGGAACCGATTACGACAGCTTGCCCCTCGCCAATATATTGGCTTATTTGGAGGCGACCCAACAACATAAACAGAATCATCTCCATATTGCCGAGCGCAAGGATCACGACGATACCATGGATTTGTCGGAGACGACCATTCGCAATTTGGAGCTGGTGAGCAACAGCCATGACAATGAAAAGGAACATTCCCTTTACGCCATACTGGATCGATGCAAGACGAGAATGGGTAGTCGCTACCTTCGTACGGCCATTTTGCATCCCTTAATGGATGCCCATGCCTTAAATGATCGTTACGACCGTATCGACGCCCTACACGGCGATCGAATTTTATTTGACGATATCCGGGAACAGTTGGCGGCAATTTACGACATCGATCGCCTGTCCATATACATCGCCAACGAAACCATGACGCCGAAACAGATTCAGCGACTGGCGAAAAGTTTGAATGCCGTGCAGGAAATCGTGCGACTCCTCGAAAAGGCAGATAATAGCGCGTTGCTTCGACTTTTCGAAGGCGTGGATCTCATGTGGGATCTATCAGGGCAGTTGGAAGAAACCTTTGTGGAAGATGTGCCTGTGAACTTCCGCGAACAGCGCTTTATCGCTGAGGGCTTCGACGAGGAGCTGGATCACCTCTTCGCCCTCTCCGAAAGCGGCAAGCAGTGGATCCTGCAACTGGAAGAAAAAGAGCGGGAAGCGAGCGGCATTAAGAATTTGCGAATTAAGTACAATAAAATTCTCGGCTACTTTTTCGAGGTGTCCAAGTCTTATGTAAACCAAGCGCCGGATCATTTTATTCGCAAACAAACCCTGGTGGGCAGTGAACGCTTTTTTACAGATGAATTAAAGGACAGGGAAGAGGAAATTCTTCACGCAAAAGAGCGAGCCCTCGAACGTCAGCTGGATTTGCTTGAAGGAATTCAACAAACTATTCGGTCGAAACTCTTTTCCATTCAAAAGCTTTCGGAAGCCGTACAAAAGCTGGATGTGTCATGTTCTTTGGCCGCCGTCTCTGAGCGCCACCACTACATTCGCCCGTCATTTAACGACAAGGGCGTCATCTCCATAAAAAGCGGGCGCCATCCCGTGGTCGAGCAGTCCATGGAAGATCCCTACATCCCTAACGACACTTATCTCGACGACGAGAAGGTGCTTCTGCAAATTATTACGGGGCCGAATATGGCGGGTAAATCCACCTATATGCGGCAAGTGGCCTTGATCCAGATTATGGCTCAGATCGGCTCCTTCGTACCGGCCGATGCAGCCGATCTTCCCTTGGTAGATCAGATCTTTACGCGGATCGGCGCTTCGGATTACCTGACGCGGGGTCAATCCACTTTTATGGTGGAAATGACGGAAGTGGCGGAGATTTTGCGTCTGGCTACGGCCAGGTCCCTGATTTTATTTGATGAAGTGGGTCGCGGCACCAGCACCTACGACGGCCTGTCCATCGCCTGGTCCATTATCGAATACATTTGCAATGACGTGCGGGCGAAAACCCTCTTTGCCACCCACTATTTCGAGCTTACGGAATTGGAGGATCGCTACGACGGCATTTTAAATGTCACCGTGGCCACGGAAGAGGTAGACGATGAGATTCGCTTTTTACGAAAGCTTGTCGTGGGACAAAGTAATTACTCTTTCGGCATCGACGTAGCGAAGCTCGCCGGCGTCAAGGAAGAAGTCATCGATCGTGCACGAGATGTGCTGAACCACCTGGAATCGAAAGAAAACGGCAAGATTGCCGAACGAGTTGAGGAAAAAAGCGTCGTTTCGGAAAAGGGACCGGATCCTTTACGAGAGAAAATCCGCTCCATCGATATTAATCACACGACGCCCTTGGAAGCTCTAATGTTACTGGAATCTTTAAAGGAGGATGTTGATGCGTGAAATCTATGCACTAAGCGATCAGACGATTTCTCAAATCGCCGCCGGCGAGATTATCGAAAACCCAGCCTCCATAATTAAAGAATTGGTCGAAAACGCCATGGATGCCGGCGCCGATCGAATCAGCATACGTCTGTCGGACAATCTTTTAGACGAAATTCGCATCGCAGATAACGGCATGGGCATGGATAAGAGCCAAGTGCCCAAGGCCTTTGCCCGCCACGCCACGTCGAAGCTGCGTACCATTTCCGATTTGGATATGATCACCAGCCTGGGCTTCCGCGGCGAAGCTTTGGCGAGCATCGCCAATATCAGTCAGGTGGAATGTGTCACGAAGACGGCAGAGAGCGACTTCGCTTACAAATTTACCATCGAAAAAGGCGTCGTCTCCCGCGGCGAGCCCGTAGGGGCGCCGGTAGGCACCACCATGATCGTGAGGGATATCTTTTACAACACGCCGGTGAGGAAAAAATTTCTGAACACCACGGCGAAGGAGATTCGCCGAATCGTGGAAGTGGTGGAACTCCTGGCCTTGAGCCATCAAGACGTGTCCATCCACTTATCCCGCAATCAAAAGACCCTTCTACATTCCCAAAGTGCCGATAACAAGATCAATCACATTTACTCGATCTTAGGCAAAGACATCGCCAGAAATCTGTTGCCGATTTCCTTTGAAACGGAATCTTACCAAATCGAAGGCTTTGTCTCCAATAATTTGCTTCATCGTTCGTCGCCGGATCGGGAGTTTCTCTTCGTCAACGGCAGGGGAGTGAAGAGCAACGACATCGCCCAGGCCATTCGAAAGGTCTATCGCTCCTTGATTCCATTGAATCACTATCCGGTTTACGTCCTCTACATTACAATCGACCCCATTTTAATCGACGTAAACATCCATCCCCAGAAGCAGACCATTCGTCTTTCCAACGAAAATCAATTGACGACGATTCTGGAGCGTCTGGTGGAAGAAAAGATCATGCCGAAACGGGAAATTCCGTCGGTGGATGAATTAAAGGAGGGCTCTGAAAAATCGGAGGCACCTGTGCCGGATAAGACCATTTTTGAACTGAGCAGGGAGCGAAAGCAGGAAAGAGAGGTGCCAAAACCAAAGGCACCTGCCTTCGTCTTGTCGGATGATATGCCGTTGGCGGCGGAAAGCGAAAAGGAATACGATAAGGAACCGACTTATATTGATTCGGCGGTTAAAGATGAAGGTGAAGAAAATGAAGCGCCCCACGAACCGCCCTTGGATGTAAGTCTTTATGAATTTTTGGCCGTGGTGTTCAAAACTTACCTACTCTTCGAAAACAAGCGGGACCACCGCCTTCTTATCGTGGATCAGCACGCCGCTCACGAGCGGATTTTATACGAACGCTACAGCAAGAAAATTCAAGAACATGCCGTGGCGACCCAGCTCTTGCTGGCGCCGATAACCATCCACTTAAGTCCCGAGGAGATGCAGGCGGTGGAAATGCACAGGTCGGACTACGAGCGATTGGGCATCTTTCCCGAAGTTTTCGGCGAACAAGACATCCTCATCCGCGAAGTGCCGGAGCATATTCTCATCGAGGACTTCCGGCAGTTTTTCCTGGATTCCATCCATCAATTAGAGGACGGCGTCGACGTGAAGGAGCAAAACATTTATAAGATCATGCGCCTCGCCTGCAGAAGCGCCATTAAGGCGGGGGATGCCATCTCCGAAACCGAAGCCTACGCCCTGTTGGACGAGCTGAACGACGCGGACACGCCCTTTACCTGTCCCCACGGTCGACCGACGATGATCCACGTGGAAAAGCGGGCTTTCGAAAAATTATTTTTGAGGGAGGGTCTATGAAGCCCTTGATATTAATCACCGGGCCCACCGGCTCCGGCAAGTCGGATCTGTCCGTGGCCCTCGCCAAGGCGCTGAATACGGAGATCATTTCAGCGGATTCCGTTCAGGTCTACCGCGGCTTTAACATCGGCAGCGGAAAAATCTCGGCCGATGAGATGGAAGGCGTCGTCCATCATTTAATCGACATCAAGGATCCCGAGGAATACTATTCCGCCGCGGATTTTTACGAAGCGTCCCTGCCGATTTTCCATCGCCTTTGGGACGAGGGAAAGATTCCCGTCGTATGCGGAGGGACGGCCCTTTACATCCACTGCTTGATTTACGATCTGGATTTTTCAAAGAAGCCCTCAACCGATTTTCGGAACCGGTTAAACCGCCTCTACGACGAACATGGTTTGGAATACATGGTGAAACTTTTGAAGGAAAAAGACGAAGCCATGGCCGACGCCGTGGACTTAAACAATCCCCGCCGCGTGATTCGCGCTCTGGAGCGCATCGAATCCGGCCACGTGGAAACGGAACAACTTCGCAAAACACGAGAGGATGTCAACCCCCTATACATCGTATTGAATTGGGAGCGCGAGGTGCTCTACGACCGCATTAATCGCCGAGTAATCAAAATGGTAGAGGCGGGATTGTTTGATGAGGTGGAAGGCCTCTACAAGGCCTATGGCGACGATGTCAAGCCCATGGGATCCATCGGTTACAAAGAAGTTGTGAAGTATCTCAAAGGGGAGTGGGACGAGGTTACAGCCATCGACAAAATACAGCAGCATTCCAGAAATTTTGCAAAAAGACAAATGACCTGGTTTCGCAAGGAAGAAGATGCTATCTTCCTCCCCATGTCCGAAATGACGAGAGAAGAAGCAGTAGAAAAGATTTTAGAACTGGAGAGAGAAAAATATGGTACAGATTGCGGATCTGCAGGAGATCGAAAATAGTCTTCGTGAACCCTTTGCCGCCCTGGACGAAATTTGTCTGTTCAATCAGGAAAAAGTATTAAACGCCATGCAGTCAGTGCGTTTGGCGTCCACGGATTTCAATTGGACCACGGGCTACGGCTACGGCGACGTGAGTCGCGATAAGGTGGAGGCCGTCTATGCGGCCCTCTTCCGCACGGAAGACGCCCTAGTGCGTCCCAATATCGTCTCCGGCACCCATGCCATCGCCCTCGCGATCAAGGCATTGACGTCGGCGGGGGACACCATCGTCTCCATCACCGGCACGCCCTACGACACCTTGCATAAAGTTTTGGGCACCTCCGGCGATGCACCGGGCAATTTACGATCTAAAGGCATCAACTATCGGGAGCTTCCTTTGATAGACGGCGCCATCGATTACGATGCCATCCCCGAATTCGTCTCCCGCGATACGGATTTGGTGATTATGCAGCGCTCCACAGGCTACTCCAATCGCCGCGCCTTTACGGTGGATGAGATGAGGCGGGCCGTGGATGAAGTAAGAAAAAGTTTCGACGGCATTATTTTTCTCGACAATTGCTACGGCGAGTTTACGGAAAAAATTGAGCCCACGGAAGTCGGCGTGGACATTATGGCCGGCTCTCTCATTAAAAATCCCGGCGGCGGCCTGAGCTTATCCGGCGGTTACGTCGTGGGGACGGAAGCGCTTATCGAACGGGTGGCTTCGGAGCTTACGGCACCGGGCATCGGCAAAGAATGCGGCCTTACCTTCGGCCAAAGCCGCAACACGCTCATGGGCCTGTTTCTCGCGCCCCACCGCGTGGTCCAGTGCATTAAGGGAGCCATGCTTTTCGCCAAAACTTTCGAATCCATGGGCTACGATTGCGTTCCCGCATCCGCGGATCCCAGAAGCGACATCGTGCAGTCCATTGCCCTCAAGACGCCGGATAATTTGATTCGTTTCTGCCGCGCCATTCAGGCGGCCTCTCCCGTAGATTCTCATGTGACACCTTATCCGTGGGACATGCCCGGTTACGAGGATCAGGTCATTATGGCAGCCGGCGGCTTTATCGAAGGCAGCAGCATCGAACTGTCCGCCGACGGGCCCATGCGCCCGCCTTACCGCGTCTATTTTCAAGGCGGACTCACTTACGAACACATCAAACTCGCCCTAATCCGCGTACTTAACGCCCTTGAAGAAGAGCAATAAAATACTCCCGAGACCTTCTCTCATGAGAAACTCGGGAGTTTTCTTTACTTACGAATAAATAGAAAGTATGCGTTGAAATTCCAAGATATCGGTGTAGCTATTGGTCTTTATAGGTCGTCTGTCTTTGTCTTTCTGACGCTTCAGACGTAAGTCACGACACAAACCTTGCAGTTCATAAGGCGAGGGCAGTTGACCGAATGTATAAACCGGCGCACCATTCGGAACCGACTCGACGAAAAAGTCGGTAATGAAAAGATCATAAGGTTCTTTCGTAAGCTCGTTCATATCGATGCGATACCCTTCATAAAGCTCCGCCTGAATGAAGTTCGACGTGCCTTTGTTGATTAATTCGACTAAGGCTTTTCCGAAGAAGGAATCACTTTGACTGATCACCAGGGCGCGGAGTGGTTGTCGCTCATAGAATAATTGAGACAATAAATCGGGCCACAGGCTATAGAATGCGAGAGTCAATTCCTCGATTTTGTAATCGGAAAATTCCGAAAACTCCCGAATGAAATCCGTAAAAATTCTCATGACTTCCTCATGCAATTCGGGATTGGCAAGACTGATGTAGGACAGGAGATAGGTAGATCGTTTAAGAAAAAAATCCTCTTTCTTAAAGTTGGACAAACGAAAAGTAAAATAGACAGCCAATGATTGATACAATTCGTCTCGATCCTTTAAGTTCAAATCAAATTTTTCCAAGAAAATCGGAATATGGGATTCGAAAAATTCTTCCTTCCTTTTAACGGTTTGGAGTTTTTCGTTCAAGAGTTTCGGGTCGTCAAAGAGAATGGGATTTTCCTCGGCGTAAAAAATCGATAAAACGCTCAACAGAATGTCATCCAGGGAATTGTCGCCGACTTTTAAGGAAATATCCTCCCATATTTCATTGACAACACTGTCGGAGGCAAGGAGCTGCGCCTTTTCCACTAAATGGTCGCGATAGTTTTCCGTGTGAATGGGATGGCCCTGCATCAAGCGGATAAAGGAAACGGCAATAGACGTTTTAACATACATATGTTGAGCCGGGGTAGGGGAGAAGTTCAAGAAGCGGTACATACGATCGACAAAAGAATCTACGACATCTTCACAGACATAATCCTCAAAGGGCCATTCGTCCGGAAAAACCATGGTCTCTTTAAAGAGATTGACATAAAACTTTCGAATTTCCTCTTCTTCACCGAACAACTGGAAGTCGGAGTATGAAAAGTTTAGATCGTAAGCGCTATCGAGAAGTTCATTAAAGTTTTGCACATGTCGATAAATCGAGGTTTCACTGAATCCAAGCTCGAAGGCAAGCTCTGCTTTTTTGGTTTCCGGTTCAAAAAAAGAATTGACGAGAATTCGATAGAGAAGAGACTCCCGGATTAGCAATTTCTTCATGCTGAATAAGCCGAAATTGGGATGAAACTGCACATAGACCATGGAGCCGTTGAAATAAAATCGAGCGTGATCACTGAATTTTTCTGCAATAGAAAGAATATAACTACGAACAGTTTTTCGCGTAACGCCTATCACCGCGGCTAAATCAGCCATTTGAATCCACTTATTACGTTCCTTGTAAAGAATGGTCAAGAGCGCCATTAAATTTTTATCTTGATTTAAAAATAACATATTGCCTCCCCTAAATAGATCGCGAAGACTTTCAACTGTTATTACCTTTATACTAATTTTAAGCAGTGAAAGTTGTAAGAAAAGAGAAAAACCGCCGAGAAAAGCTCGACGGCTTTAGTATATTAAAACAGACGATATAGACCGATCACGCGGCCTAAGACCTTTAAATCGTCGACATAAATGGGATCCATTGTGCTGTTTTCCGGTTGAAGACGGAAGCGGCGATTGGCCTCGTCGCGATAAAAAGTTTTAATGGTGGCTTCGTCTTCGATAAGAGCCAAAATAATTTCGCCCTCTCTGGCAGTAGAAGTGGGCTCGATCAACACCTGATCGCCGTCTAAAATCCCGACGTCGATCATGCTTTCGCCTTGAACCGTTAAAAAGAAGAGATTGCGATCATTGACGAAATCCGTTGCCATAGGCACCGTATCGGAAATATTTTCAGATGCTAAAATAGGTAAGCCGGCGGCGACGCGCCCGAGAATGGGAATGTCCGTGGTTTTCTTTTTTGCCGAAAGAAAATCGTCGTCTTGGTGAATGACCTCGATTGCGCGGTTAATGGTGGCGCCTCGACGAATATAATTTTTCAGCTCCAGTTTTTCTAAATTGGAATGAACTGTCGAGGTGCTCTTAATATTGCAGCCATTACAGATTTCGCGAATAGAAGGGGGATAACCCTTGGAATCGATAAAGCGTTTAATATAAAAGAGAATTTCCATTTCCCGTTTTTCAAGATCTTCATACATAAATTTCAATCGCTCCTTTTCATGAAGTAATTTAAGTATAACAGAGACGAACAAACATTTCAAACATACATTCAAAATGCTTGACAGGGAACAGTTGTTCAGATACAATAAGAACAAACGTACGAACGAATATTCGAATAAACGATCTGAATCAATTGCATGGAGGTCTAAAATGAAAAGGGATAAAAGCATGCAAAAGCAAAATAATAAAATTTCACACCCGTCTTCCCGGGCTATAAAAATAGAAAGCGGCTGCGTCTGCTGCCGATCGTCATTCTTTTGCTCATCAGTATTATGGGAACGACGGTACCACATAACCGTAGCAATACTTACCAAGTGCAGGAAGAGCATCTGGTACAACCCGGCGACACTCTGTGGTCCATCGCTACGACCTATGCCGAAGAAGGCGACGACATACGGCTCATGGTCGATCGCATGGTAGAGGCCAATCACTTAGGTGACGACTACGCTTTAAAACCGGGCGAAAAAATCATGGTCGTCTTAGACGAACGGGATCTTTCGTTATAGATTTAAGAACAGACTTTGATTTCTCGATTTGTTCTTGGAAGATAAACTTCAAAGCTAATAAATATAGAATAAAAAAGGCGACTTCGGTCGTCTTTTTAGTGAGATAAAAGAAAGGGAACAGAGCAGATTTGAAAAATAGAAAAGATGGCGAGAAATATTTAGTCACAAAATATAAATTTTGTGACTAAATCACGCACAGATGAATTAAGTAAGCGCAACAGCTAAATTAAGGAGACTTCTAAGACGCATTATCTGCCCTCTAAATTCAACGCGTTCTAAGTTCTTCATCTATCCTCTAATACGCAGATATGAATTTACTTATTGAAGGTCTTAAATTTGATTCAGGGACTTCTTTTTAAAATCGGTTGCTGATTTCATGGCTAACGATGTATAAATTCATCTTATGACATCTTTGTCTTGCTCTGTTTATATTCCGGCTTTAACTGATAGCATTCCGGAACATAATGTTATCACCTTCGGATAATTTCGTGTTAACTGTGAATAAACGATGAACGGTTCAGTCCAAGATGACGTTTCTTGAAAAAATGAGGCCACAGAATCAAAATAGCGGCGTTTTTACAAGTTAGGCATGGGTACTTATATACTTATTCTAAAAAATGCTTCAAAAGCACGATAAGAGGCCTTAAAAGTAAAATGGTCTTAATGATGGTATAAAGTTATTGTTTTAGATGCCTATAGTGAAATTATCGCTGATTAATATATAGCTTGATCAGAAAAAAACATTTCATATGTTCGAACGTGCGTTCGATTTAATTGTTCGACTCATTTTCTTTTTCAGCATCCTCGAGCATTTTTTCCACGTCATCGATATTCGCCAAGGGGTTTTGATTCATGGTGTGGCGAATGTCTTCCATATTGACGTGGGTGTAGATTTGCGTCGTAGAAATGGATTCGTGTCCAAGAATCTCCTGCAGAGATTTTAAATCTTCGTCGCCGAACTGATACATTAAGGTGGCCGCCGTGTGGCGCAATTTATGCACGGTGTATTTCCTGGTATCGAAGCCGGCATTTTTTAAATGTTTCTCCAGCATGTGCTGAATGGAGCGATTGCTCATGCGGGTTTTACGCATACTTAAAAACAGTGGCTCTTCATCTGCCAAGCCTTCGGCCTTGCGGGCGAGCAAATAGGCGTCGATGGAGCGCTCCACATTGTCGTTTAAATAGACCAGGCGCTCCTTGGAACCCTTGCCGATAATACGCAAGGTGCGGTCCTTATTTAGATCCTGCACATTTAAGGAGGCGAGTTCACTGAGGCGCAGGCCGCAATTTAAAAAAAGCATGGCAATGGCATAGTCCCTGAGACGATAGATATTCTTTTGTTTGAAGTTTTGAATGCTGCGAAGCAACTGAATAGACTCTTCCAAGGTTAAGTAAACGGGAAGGGATTTTTCCATTTTCGGCATGTCGATATTTTCCGCAGGATTTTTTTCCAGAACATCCACTTTATAGGTCAGGTAATCGAAAAACGAGCGCACGGAAGAGATCTTTCGAAATTTCGTGCGGCTGTTGTTTTTCCGCTCCCGATCCAAATAGGAAATATAGGCGTAAATATCTGCCTTTTCAATTTTTCTGAGCAGGTCGGCGTCGACGGAATCGATGTCCACCTCATCTAGAGATTCCACGGCGAGGCCCTCTTTTCTTATGCGCATGTAGCGGAGGAATTGGCGTATATCGTAAAAATACTCTTTGACCGTGCCTTCGCTGCGCCCTCTGGCGGCGCGCATATAGTTTAAATAGTCGTCCAGTAAGTTTGCCCGAATCATGTTTCACCTCCTAACTATCATAGCAAAGAAAGCAATAAAAAACCCGCCCGTAGGCAGGTTTTTTTATTTTGCATATTCGACGGCGCGCGTTTCGCGGATCACATTGACTTTGATCTGTCCGGGGAAATCCAGCTGCGCTTCGATTTCATTGGCTATATTTCGAGCCGTAGTCACCATGTGTGCCTCGTCGATTTCCTTGGGCTTCACGATGATGCGCAGTTCGCGGCCGGCTTGAACGGCATAGGATTTTTCAATGCCATCGAAACCGGTGGCGATTTCTTCCAATTGTTCCAGTCGTTTAATGTAGTTTTCGATGGTTTCACGTCGTGCACCGGGGCGTGCCGCGCTGATGGCGTCGGCCGCTTGCACTAGGATGGATTCCAATGAGTCGAATTCCACATCGCCGTGGTGTGCCTCGATGCCGTTAATGACGGCTTCGGGCTCCTTGTAGCGCCTTGCAAGTTCCACACCTAATTCCACGTGGGGTCCTTCCACTTCGTGGTCGATGGATTTGCCCAAGTCGTGGAGCAGACCGGCGCGTCTCGCCAACTTCGAATCGATGCCGATCTCTTCGGCTAAATAGCCGGCGATTTTCGACACTTCCACGGAGTGACGCAGACAGTTTTGTCCAAAGCTGGTACGGAATTTCAGTCGACCTAAATATTTCACCAGTTCCGGGTGAAGGCCGTGAACGCCGGCTTCGAAGGCGGCTTCTTCGCCGCTTTCTTTGATGATCTCATCCACTTCCTGTCTCGCTTTTTCCACCGTATCTTCGATACGAGTCGGGTGGATGCGTCCGTCCAGAACCAATTTTTCCAGGGCGACGCGGGCGATTTCCCGGCGAATGGGATTGAAGGATGAAACGACGACGGCTTCCGGCGTATCGTCGATAATCAGGTCGACACCGGTTAAGGCTTCGATGGCGCGAATGTTTCGTCCTTCTCTGCCGATAATGCGTCCCTTCATTTCGTCGTTGGGAAGATTGACCACGGACACCGTCGTCTCGGCCACTTCGTCGGCTGCAATCCGTTGAATGGCGTGGACGATGACGTCTTGGGCGATCTTTTTGCTCTCATCCTTAATGTGGCGTTCGTATTCTCTGATTTTCACAGCCGATTCCTGAGTCAACTCATTTTCCAGTTCGTTGAGCAGAATCTGCTTCGCTTCTTCTTTGGATAGACCTGAAATCCGTTGAATTTCTTCGGATTTCTTTTCCACCAATTCGTCGATCAGGTCTTCTTTCTCTTGAATGCGATTTTGTTGATCGAAGATTTGGCTTTCCTTCTTTTCCAAGGTCGCACTTTTCGATTGAAGTAAATCTTCCTTCGAATTCAAACGATCTTCGTAGCGTTGAAGTTCGTTTTTCCGAGCATCGCTTTCTTGTTGGACCGTATCCCGAAGCTTGTGAATTTCCTCTTTCGCTTGGAATAAAATATCGCGTTTATTGTTTTCGGCTTCACGTTCCGCATCAATAATGATATTCTTGGCTAATTCTTCTGCACGGTTGATTTTTCCTTCAGCCAATGACTTACGTACAAAATAACCAATAGCTACTCCGAGGATTCCAATTACCAATGCCCCAAGGACAGTTACCAAGTATGCGGGCATATGGAACACCTCCTTATTCAGTTTTCATGATTCAAATGGTATAAACCACTTGTTTATTATATCATAGTTCGAAACTTTTGTTTGATGATTTACCCTATTAATAAAATTTGCGACAAAAAAGACCGCTTACGCGAGCGGTCCATTCACTATTTCCTTTTCATCGGCATTGTCGATTACTTCCGTAACCTCGCTAGTGCCGTTTCGTATGTCTACGCGAAAAGCTTTGTCGCATATATTGGTCAGGTAATCGTTGTGGGTGACCATAATGATCTGCCTGGAAAAAAGGCGGGAACATTCCTTTAAAAATTCGCCCATATTAAAAATATAATCGTCGCTAATGTGCTTACCCGGTTCGTCGAGAAAGAGAGGGCCGTCCATTTTCGGACGATGGTTTTCCAAAAATGCGATACGAAGAGCGAGACTGACGATATCCACCACGCCCCCACCCCGACTTAATTCCGGCTTCGTCTTAACTTTGTAGTCGCCGTAGTCGGATTCTACGAAGAATTCCGCAACGGGCAGGCCGCGCTTTTCGGAAAGGTCGACGATAAATTTCGAGCTGTTTTGCATAATATAGGCGATGGATTGGGTGACGATATCTTCGATTTGGTGAGTCGCCTGGTTTCTCGAAAAATCCGCCGCCTTTTGCAGGAGAAAAACCACTCCGTTCAGCTTCTTCTCATCCCCTTCTACTTCTTTTATCTCACCCTTCTTTTTTTCAATCTGCTTCTCGATGGAATCTCTTATGCCTTCTCTGCGGCTCACTTCTTTTGAAAAATCATCGAAACGCCGACAAACTTCGTCGTAGATCATGACCGAACCTCGGGCAGGAGTTTTTCCGCTTCATCTAACAGGCGAATGATCTCGCCTTCCATCCGTTCGATTTCTTCTTCCAAGGTGTCGGGATCAAAGCCCAAGGCTTTGATTTTCGCGTTTAGCTCCTTCTCTTCCCTTTCCAGCTCTTCCATCCGCCATTCGGCGCGCTTTCTCGTGTCCTTCGCCTGCTCGTAGCGTTGATTCAGATCACTGATCCGTTGTTCTAAGTTCATCTAATCCTCCAAACTGTGCTTGATGGCGTGAAGCGCCTCGTCGTCAATGGTTTGCTTGCACAAGGGACAAGTGCCGGCGTGGGAAAGGCATTCCAAGTATGCGTTCATGGCCTGCCGGTCGCCCTCGATTAACTGTTTCAATTCAACCGCCGTTTTATTTTTCTCATCCTTTAATCGTCTTCGGTCGTTTTTTAATGTTTCAATGGACCGCTCTTTCTCCATCATTTCGGTAATTTCAACGTTCAGTTCGGCCAACCGATCCAGTTGATCGAATCGGGAGAGAAACAGTTCCCCCTTTTCCATACGAAGCTTTAATTCTTTGAAGGCATCGAGAGTACGGCTGTAATCGCAAAACGCGGCGTATTTCTCCCGGAGACCCATGGCATCAACGGCGAAAACGCCTTTGGTTTCATCCAACACGATTCGGTTTTTCTTTTCCGCCTCGCGAATTGTTCGTAAGCGATTATAATCGGGCAAAATGCGGTCGTATGTAGCCTTGACTGCCGACAATTGCGTCAGATTTGTTTCCAGGGCATCGACATTTTCGTAGAGAGAGAGTTGGTCTTTCGTCTCTTTTCGCGCCTGCCTATTTTGCATAAAGAGATCGAAAAGCAGGCGTTCATTTCTATAGTGGTCGACATTTCGCTGCAAGTGCACCAGCTTGTCTTGAAGCCGGTCCAACACGGCGTAGCGGGATATAACGTCCTCGGTACGGGCGCGGTCTTTTTTAATTTCACTCAGCGCTTCGGCAAAAGCTTTTGCAGTCTCCGTTTTTTCCTTTAGCTCCGATACAGAGGACAGGATGTTCTTAATTTTTTCACGTAAAACAATTTGATCATCTAAATCGGAAAAAGCGTTCAAGGACTCTTCCGTTTCCTCGAGATCTTTTTCCATCAATTCCCGGCGTATGGAGATCTGTTTCTTATCCCGCAAGGTATCGCGCATGGTTTCGTCGAGCAGATCGACGCCCACCATACGGCCGATGGCCTGGGCCTTATAGGCGTCGGTTTCCTGGAGTAAAAAGGGCCCGTCCAGTTGATCGGAAAAATTTAAGGGCAGGGCTTTCTTGTCGTCCAGCATAATCTTTTTTATGCCGATAACCTCTTCGATTTCTGCCGGCACATTCTTTCCGAAACCTTCGAAAACAAGCTCCTCTTCGTCTGGCCGGCGCAAAATGTATTGGTTCTTCGAACGACTGCGACGCCGCTCCACCTCCACATGATTTTGAAAGCGCACGGTAACGGAAACCTCCGACTCCCCTTCCCGAACAAATTCCACGCCGGAAGGGTCGTTAAACATATTCCAGCGCAGGGCGCGCATAATGGCTGTCTTGCCACTGTCGGAAGGGCCTACGATGACATTGACGCCACGGGAAAGGCTAAGTTCGGAGTAGACATGGGATTGAAAATTGACGAGAATAATCTTTTCGATAAAATTCAAATGCCGCTCCTCCTCTCCTGCACTTGGGCGATGCGTAACATGGCTTCTTCTTTGATGGCCGGATCCAATTTTTCGTTGGCGGAAATATCGGCGAGCAAATCAAAGAAATTGATTCGATCGTAATTACCCGTGCGATCGATGGATTCCTTAAACTCGGCCAATTCCCTGCGCTTAAATTTGTGCATCTCGATTTCCGTTCGATCCAAAATCTCCGATCCGGGTCGCGCGGATTTTAAATTACGCTCTGTGATGGTGGCGCTGTTTTTCTTCACGTCGATGAGCAAAATTTTCGGACGCCTCTTAAGCTCTGTCATGGAATTTGAAATTCGCACAATGGCGCCGGGATTGGCGAAGACCTTTCCCTCCACCTCCGTCGTGGGAAAACCGTCGTGTAAATGGCCGGACAGAGTCAGATCCGCCTTGGTGTCTAAAATATCGTCGATAAGAGTGTTTGCAAATATGGCCTTTACATCACCGGTCATCAGGAAGCCGTGGACCAAATGAATGGCGTAATCCGCAGAGGAATCCCGTTCATCGACGATATAGAGGGCTCGATTCTCCTCCCTGTCGATCCCGTAAATATAGGGAGAACCGCTTAATTGCACCGTGGTCTCTTCGTCATGTAATAGAAGCCGCTGATTGTTAATCAGGTGAATGATCCCCAAGGTATCCAAAAGGCCCATCATGGTCCTGGGCAAGGTGATAGGATTGTGCCCGTAGATATCATGATTGCCGCTAATAGCATATATCGGCGCCGGGAAAGATTTTAAAATCGGAATGATTTCGTTCATAACCGAAATCGACACGTCGGGTCGGTCGAAAAGGTCGCCGCCATGTAAAACGGCGTGAACTTTTTCTTCGGCGGCGATGGATTGAATCTCCTGTAATTTAATTTTGACCGTATGGAAAAACGAATCCGTTCTGGATTTCGGATTCGTTCCTCGAATGTGACTGTCTGTGAAGTACAGGAATTTCAAATTTTATTCCTCCTCGGAGGGCACGCCTTCGCTGCTTTCCTTGTGCTCGCCCATGTGGTAGTGGATGCGAACTTTTTCGTCGATGTCCTTTAGTAGATCGGGATTTTCCAGTAAATAAGCCTTGGAATTTTCACGTCCTTGACCGAGCTTTGCATCGCCGTAGCTGAACCAGGAGCCGGACTTTTCAATAATACCCGCTTCCACGGCGGCATCCAGAACGGAGCCCACTTTGGAAATGCCCGTGCCGTACATAATGTCGAACTCGGCTTTCTTAAAGGGCGGCGCCACTTTATTCTTAACGACTTTCACGCGAACGCGGTTACCGATAATCTCGTCGCCCTTCTTTAAGCTGTCGATGCGGCGAATATCCATGCGCACGGAGGTAAAGAATTTAAGGGCACGGCCACCGGTGGTGGTTTCCGGATTGCCAAACATGACGCCGATTTTTTCACGCAATTGATTGATGAAGATAACGGAGGCCTTGGATTTGCTTATGGCGCCGGTCAGTTTTCTCAGGCCTTGGCTCATGAGGCGCGCCTGAAGACCCATATGGCTGTCGCCCATTTCCCCTTCGATTTCCGCTTTCGGAACCAGTGCCGCCACGGAGTCCACGACAATTAAATCAACGGCATTGCTGCGAACCAGGCTTTCCGTGATTTCAAGAGCCTGTTCCCCCGTGTCCGGTTGAGAGATAATTAAGTTTTCCGTGTCCACGCCCAGATTTTTGCTGTACTGAGGATCCAAAGCGTGTTCCGCGTCGATAAAGGCCGCCGTGCCGCCGAGTTTTTGTGCTTCGGCAATCATGTGCAGGGCCAGCGTCGTCTTCCCGGAAGATTCGGGGCCGTAAATTTCGATGATCCGTCCCTTGGGAATGCCGCCGATTCCAAGGGCCACGTCCAAACTCAAGGAGCCTGTGGGAATCGATTCGATGTTTAAGTTGGCATTTTCACCGAGACGCATAATGGCGCCTTTGCCGTATTCCTTTTCGATTTTAGCAATGGCGTCGTCTAAAGCTCTTTTTCTACTTTCGTCCATATCCCTCTCCTATCTCATGTAATAAAATCCGCGCCAAAATGTATTTCGAGCTGCGATATTGAACGGTGGTTCGATCGCCTTTGAACATTCGGCTTTCCCGCAACACTTCTTCTCCATCTTTTCGTATGGAATAGATCACCGTGCCGACATCTTTTCCCGTGGCCGATTCGGGCCCCGCTTCGCCGGTGGTGGCGACACAGTAACGGCTCTTCGTCTTTTCATAAAGACCGCGGCTCATTTCAGTGGCCACGGCTTCCGATACGACGGTATCTTTTGCAATGGTTTCCGGATTCACGGCCAATAGCTTTTCTTTCACCGCATCGCTATAAGTGATGTAGCTTTCGTGGAGCACATTACTCGCCCCCGCCACCGAGGTGATCATATGGGCCATCTGTCCCCCGGTCACTGATTCGGCGAAGCTGATAGTCATCTCCTCTTGCGTAAGGCAATCCACCAATGTTTCGAAGACGTCTTTCTCGCCGTCGCCATAGATAAACTCGGCAAAGAGCTCCCGTAAAGCGCGAATAGCCTCGGCGTGTTCTCTTTCGATTACTGCAGCCTCGGCCTCGTCTTCGGCATGGGCGATGACCTTGATTTCCACTTCGCCGCTCTTGGCAAAGGTGTTGATCTCCACGCGTTCCGTTTCGATTTGCGCCGCCCTAAACATGGATTCACATTTCGATTCGCCGATATTCACCAGGCGCAAGGAAGTGAAGAAGTTTTTTCCGTGAACGGGTTTCAGGTAATTGGCCACAATATCGTCTGCCATGGGCTCGAACTCCCGGGGCGGTCCCGGGAGCATAAAGAACTGCTTGCCCTCGTAGTTCAGCATACAGCCCGGTGCCGTTCCCTTGGCATTGGGAATGACCACGGCGCCTTCGGGAAATTCCGCCTGGCGCTTGTTGTTTTCCGTAATGTTTTTTGAAAAACTCATAGACACATGGCGAATGTAATCCCATTGTTCTTCATCGAAAATAAGCTCCAAGTCCAGGGCATGGGCCAAGGCCTGTTTCGTCATATCATCCTGAGTGGGTCCTAGACCGCCGCAGAGGAAAATAACGTCTGATCGAGTCAGGGCGATGTCTATGGCGTCCCGAATGGCTTCGTACTTATCCCTCACCGAAGCATGGTAGAAGACGTCGTAGCCGGCGTCGGTGAGCTTTCTCGATAAATAGGGTCCGTTGGTATTTAAAATGGAGCCGATAAGAATTTCGGTCCCTATAGTAATGATCTCAGCTTTCATAGACGCTCCTAAATATTGTCCAAATCCAATACGCCCTTGTTCTTAATCAGGTAATCCGCGCCGCTTAAAACCGTAAGCACGACGGCAATGTAGAACAGAACGATGCCGACAGATTGCGGTACGGGCGGTGCAAACAACAGGGCGATCAAGGACAGAAGCTGCGTAATGGTTTTAATCTTTCCGAAGGGACTTGCGGCAATGGTTATATTGTCCGAGGCCGCCAAAATTCGAAAGCCTGTAATGGCCAGCTCCCGCGCGACGATAATAATGACGCCCCAAGCCGGGATGATTCCTTCTTCCACAAGCATAATAAATGCCGAAATCGTAAGAACTTTATCGGCCAGGGGATCGAGAAATTTTCCGAAGGTGGTTACCAAATGGTGTTTTCTCGCCAAGTGACCGTCGAGAAAGTCGGTAAAAGCGGCCACACAAAAAACGAAAGAGGCGGCAAGTCTGGCACCGGGGGTCTTCATCAAGAATAAGACGACAAAGACGGGTACCAAAATCAAGCGCATAATCGTAAGTTTATTTGCAATGTTCAATGTAATCACCACCTAAATCATAAGCCGTGGATTCGGTAATTTCAACTTTAATAAAATCGCCGACGGATAATTTTTTGTCTGTATAAATCATAATCTCGCCGTCGATATCCGGTGCGTCTAAATAGGAGCGGCCCAAGGCGCCCTCTTCCGTGAGCTCCGTGACCAAAACGTCCAAGACGCGCCCCACATGCTTTTCCATGAGGGCTTCGGATACATCCATTTGCAACGACATAAAGGCGTCGACTCGCTCTTCCTTTACGGCGTCATCCACCTGATCTTCCATGGTCGCGGCAGGCGTGCCCTCTTCACGGGAGTAGGCAAAGGCGCCGGCTCGATCCAGAGGATATGCTTCCATAAAATCCAGAACCTCCTGAAAATCCTCGTCGGTTTCTCCAGGAAAGCCCAGTAAAAAGGTGGAGCGAATGGCGATATCCGGAATGGCACTTCGCAGTCGCGTGATCAAGGTTTCGATGGCGCGGCAATCGGTTTTTCGATTCATGCGCTTTAAGACGGGATCGGCGACGTGTTGAATGGGAATGTCGATATAGGGAAGAATCTTCGGATTGTCTTTCATTTCCTCGATTAAGGCGTCGTCAAAGTGATCCGGGTAGGCGTAAAGGATCCGCACCCAGCGCAAATCCTCGATTGATCTAAGGGACTTTAAGAGATCGACAAGGGCGTAGCGACCGTATAGATCGATGCCGTAGTCCGTGGTGTTTTGTCCGATAAGAATAACTTCGCGAGTCCCATTTTTTACCAAATAGCGAATTTCATCGACAATGTGCTCCATGGATCGGCTGTGATTATTGCCTTTTAGGTAGGGAATAATACAGTAACTGCAACGATTGTTGCACCCTTCCGAAATTTTAACGTATTCGGTGACGGAAATTTCTTCCCGTCTGGCATCTTCCAGATAATTATTTTCTAAAGACGAGGCATAAATGGGTTTTTCGTGATTTTCAGCCTCTACAATGGCTTCGTTAATGGAACGAATATGACCCGGCCCTAAAATGCCGTCGGCTTCAGGTAAGGCTTCCAGCAATTCTTCCGGATAGCGTTGAGCGAGACAGCCTGCCAAGAGCAGGGTCTCCAGTTTGCCGATTTCTTTTAATTTTGCTAAGTCCAAGATGGTGTCGATGGACTCTTCTTTCGCCGCGTCGATAAAACCGCAAGTGTTGACGACGATGACTTCGGCCTCCTCTACCTGATCCGTAAAGACAAAGCGGGATTCGTCTAAGACGCCCCGCATTTGGCCAGAGTCGATGTCGTTTTTGGAACAACCCAGGGTGACGATGGACACATGTTTCATAGATTCTCCTGATTTTCTTTCAGTTCTTCGATTTGTTCTTTTGTCATAAGCAGTTTTCGCGGTTTCGTTCCTTCGTGAGGCCCGATGATCCCCATCTCTTCGATTTGATCCACGATGCGCGCCGCACGGGCATAGCCCACCTTCAGCTTGCGCTGTATAAAGGAAATGGAGGCTTGCTCTTGCGTTAAGACGATGTCCACGGCATCGTAAAGCAGTGGATCTTCATCGGCGACGGCCTTCTGAACCTTTTTCTCCATGGTGTCCAGGGCCTCTTCGTCGTAGTCCGTGGACTCCGTGTGATGCTTCACGTAATTTAATACGTCTTCCACTTCCTTATCCGACACAAAGGCGCCCTGCAGCCGCTTGGGTTTCGGGAAGCTGGATGGATAGAAGAGCATATCCCCTTTGCCCAAGAGTTTTTCCGCGCCGGACATATCTAAAATCGTGCGGGAGTCGATGGAGGAAGATACGGAGAATGCGATGCGGGAAGGAATGTTCGCCTTGATCGTCCCCGTAATAACATCCACCGAGGGGCGTTGGGTGGCGAGGATCAAATGGATTCCCGCCGCTCTCGCCATTTGAGCGAGGCGGGTAATGTAATCTTCCACTTCTTTTGCCGCCACCATCATCAAGTCGCTTAACTCGTCGACGACGATGACGATTTTCGGCATGGTGCTTTCGCCGCTGAGTTTCATCTTTTCGTTATAGCCGGACACGTCGCGCACGCCGGTTTCCGCAAAAGCCTTGTAGCGCTTTTCCATTTCGTCCACGGCCCATGCCAAGGCAAAGGCCGCCTTCTTAGGATCCGTCACTACCGGGATAAGCAAGTGAGGAATGCCGTTGTAAATCCCCAGTTCCACCACTTTCGGGTCGATAAGAATCAAGCGCACGTCTTCCGGCGCCGATTTGTATAGAATGCCCATTAAGATCGAATTGATGCACACGGATTTACCGGATCCCGTGGCGCCGGCGATCAAAAGGTGAGGCATCTTATCAATAGAGGACACGATGGCGTTGCCGCTAATGTCCTTGCCTAAGGTCAAAGGCACGTTTGAATTCAAAGACTCAAAGGCGTCGCTTTCGATGATTTCTCTGAGATTGACGCTGTCCTTTACCTTATTGGGCACTTCGATGCCGATGGCGCTTTTGCCGGGAATCGGCGCTTCGATACGGATGCCCGGGCTCGCCAAAGAAAGGCTGAGATTATCGTGAAGAGAAACGATTTTAGAAATCTTAACGCCGGGGGACGGTTCCAATTCGTACGAGGTAATGGTGGGCCCGCGATTAATGGCCCGCACGCGACAATCCACGTTGAAATTGTCCATGACTTCCTGAATAATGGCGGCGTTTTGGCGAATGCCTTCGTCGCTCAAAGTGGAACCAACCGTCGGCTTTTTCAAAAGCTTTAACGGAGGGAAGTGATAGACGGACTCTTGGACCTCCGTATTCACGTCCTTGGCAAAGGCGGCTTTTTCCGTTTCCTTTAAGGTCTCCGCCCGCTTCGGCTTTTCTTCTGCTGCCGGACGGTAGTCGCGAATTTCCACGGTCTCAGGCTTCGGCTCGCCATTTTCTTTTTTATCCGAAGCGCCGAATACGTCGAAGCCCGAAGTAAGAGGCGCCTTGTTCTCCTTCTTTGTGGAAGGCGAATCGTTCTTTTTCTTCTTCGCCGCAGGCTTTTCTTTCTCTTGAGCTGTTTCGTTTTTCTTCTCTTTTTGCTCGCGGAAGAACCTGCTTATCTTCTCTTTTACCAATGCCTTTCGCTCTTTCGACGGCAAGAGATAAAGCAACAGGGACGCGATTAAAATCATCAACGTCCAGCTTCCCACGATACCGAGAAGGCCGACGATGAGTCGTGAGAAATTTTCTCCGATAAATCCCGGGTCCGTGTACGGCCCTCGTTGATTTAAACGGCTGTTCCACGTCATAACGGGGCCCGTGGGATCGTAAGTGTAGAGTATGCCCATAAGGAAGGCCAGAATGCCAAGACCCAGTACTTTTACCTTTATCTTTACATCCCAGTCCGTTATAAAGAACATGCCGATGATGAAAAGAAGGGCGCAAAAAAGCGGGCCGACCTTTCCGAAGAGAACGCCGATGGCCGATGACACGAAGTCGCCAAAGACACCCATCTGTTCGCTGAAAAGGCTCAACATGGAAAGGATGGCCAAGATTATGATGAGGCCACCGATCATGTAAGCCTTTTGTTGGCTCTGAGCGGCAGTCTTTTTTTTCGTCGATTTTCTTTTTCTAGACAAGGGAATCCTCATTTCGTCAAATGTATGTTCGGATATATTATAACATAATTTACGGGATTCCACATGATTTTAGCGTATCCCGGTGTGACCAAATCCGCCTTCGCCTCGCTCCGTTTCAGACAGCTCGTCTAAGCTTTCCACTTGAACCCAATGGGCCACTTCATAGGCCATAAATACCATTTGGGCGATGCGATCTCCGTCTTCAATGGTCACCTCTTCGTCGGAAAGATTGACGACGAGAATGCCCAGCTCGCCGCGGTAGTCGCTGTCGATGGTGCCGATACCGTTAATGAGGGTAATGCCCTTTTTTAATGAGAGGCCGCTTCTCGCCCGTATCTGGCCTTCAATGCCCTTGGGAATTTCGAAGAAAAGGCCGGTGGGAATCATGGCCCGCTCCAAAGGCTTTAAGGTTTTCACCTCTTCTAAATTCGCCCGCAAATCCATGCCGCATGAGCCTTCGGTTTTGTAAGACGGAAGGGGGTGGCGGGATTTATTCACTACTTTTACGTTCATAGAATCTCCTTTATGAAAAAAACCGCCGAAGCGGTTTTCTGTTTATTTGTTATTTTCTTTGTCTTCCGGTTTTTTATCCCGAGACGGATGATTGCGTTCCGGCTTCGGTAAGAGGGCTTTTCTGGAAAGGCCGATCTTTCCTTTATCAAGATTCATTACCTTAACCTTCACCTTGTCCCCTTCCTTCAGCACATCTTCCACTTTGCCTACGCGCTTGTGGTCGATGTTAGAAATATGCAGGAGGCCTTCTCTTCCCCACAGGATTTCGACAAAGGCACCGAAGTCGACGACTTTCGTCACCGTGCCGTCGAACACTTCGCCCACTTCCAATTCATGAACGATGTCTTCGATGATTTTCTTCGCAATAAGGGCGCCTTCGTCGTTGGCGATAATGGAAACGCGGCCATCGTCTTCGATTTCGATTTGTGCGCCGGTTTCTTCCGTAATCTTGTGAATAACCTTGCCGCCGCTGCCGATGACTTCGCCGATCTTTTCGGGGTCGATTTGCAGACCGGTAATCTTCGGCGCATAGGGCGAAAGCTCTGCTCTCGGCTCGGCAATGGTGCCTTCGAGGTGAGCCAAAAGTTCCATGCGGGCATCGTGTGCCTGTTTCAAGGCGCGAGAAAGAATTTCTCTGGAAACGCCGCTGATTTTAATATCCATTTGTAAGGCGGAGATACCTTCCGACGTTCCCGCCACTTTAAAGTCCATGTCGCCGTAATGGTCTTCCAAACCTTGGATGTCCGTCAAGATCACGGGATCAGCTCCGTTGTCGATAAGGCCCATGGCGATACCGGCCACCGGCGCTTGAATCGGCACACCGGCATCCATCAAAGCCAGGGTCGATCCGCAAATGCTCGCTTGTGACGAAGAACCGTTGGATTCGAGAATTTCATTGACCACGCGAATGTAATAAGGGAAGTCTTCTTCCGTGGGAAGCACGGGAAGCAAGGCCCGTTCGGCCAAGTTTCCGTGGCCGATTTCGCGGCGACCCGGGCTTCTCGGCGGACGGGTTTCGCCGACGGAATAGGACGGGAAATTGTAGTGGTGAACGTAGCGCTTCGTGTATTCGGGATCCAAACCGTCGATAATTTGGCCTTCCGTTAAGGGGGCCAAAGTAACCGAGGTCAAGGCTTGGGTTTGTCCGCGAGTAAAGAGGCCGCTGCCGTGAACGCGAGGCAAAAGACCGACCTCCGAAGACAGAGGACGGATTTCCGTGAAGTCTCTGCCGTCGCTTCGTTTTCTGTCCACGAGAATTTGTTTTCTGAAGATTTCTTGCGTCAGTTTTTCATAAATGACGTTTAAATCGACTTCTCTGTAATCTTCTTTTTCTTCCAATTCGGCGATCAATTCGTCCTTCACCCTGGAAAGCTCGTGGCCTTGCTCCGTTTTATCGGCGATCCACAATGCCTTTTCGACCTTGTCGTATACCGCATCTCTTATCGTGGCCTTGTAATCTTCGTCGATGACCAATTGATCGTAGTCCATTTTTTCTCTTCCCATCTCGCCGACGATACCGTCGATAAAGGAAACCAGTTTTTTTATTTCCTCGTGGGCATAGAGAATGGCGTCAAGCACTTCGTCTTCATTGAGCAAATCCACTTCCGCTTCCACCATCATGATGGCATCGGCGGTGCCGGATACGGCGAGATTTAAGCGGGAGCGCTTTTGATCGTCGACGGAAGGATTCAATACCATCTCGCCGTCGATGTGACCGATGCGCACAGAGCCCGTGGGCCCTTGGAAGGGAATATCCGATATGGACAGAGCGATGGAAGAGCCGATCATGGCCAGGATGTCCGTGGGGTAGTCGGGATCGTAACTGAGTACCGTAGCCGTCACCTGAATGCTGTGGTGATAATCATCGGGGAACAGAGGACGAATGGGGCGGTCGATTAAGCGGCTGACCAAGATCGCATTGGTGCCGGGACGACCTTCTCTTTTATTGAAACCGCCGGGGATCTTACCCGAGGAATAATATTTTTCTTCGTAATCGCAGCTTAAAGGCAGAAAGTCCGCCCCTTCACGGGCCTTGGTCGATGCCGTCGCCGTGACGAGAACTACGCTTTCGCCTTGTCTGACCCAGCAGGCGCCGTTGGCCTGTTTGGCAACCTTCCCGATCTCTACATACAGAGGCTCGCCGTTTAGTATAGTCGAAAATGTTTTATACATGTCACACTCTTTTCTCTATAAAGAAAGAGCGGTCGCCCGCTCTTTGATTCCTGTCTTAACCTCTGATGTCTAAACGTTCGATAAGAGTTCTGTAACGTTCCACATCCTTGTTCTTCAAATAGCGGAGCAGGTTCCGTCTCTTACCGACCATCTTTAAAAGACCTCTACGAGAGTGGTGGTCTTTTTTATGTTCTTTCAAGTGTTCGTTCAGCGTATTAATAGTGTAGGTTAAAATAGCGATTTGAACTTCCGGAGAACCGGTGTCGCCTTCTTCTCTTTGATACGCTTTGATAATTTCTTGTTTCTTTTCTTTGGATAACATAATTTCCTCCTCATAAAAATACGGTTTGACCAAGAAAGCGTCGAGGGTCGACAAACTGAGCCAAACTAACGAATACTAAAGTATTCTACCATTTTTCTGCTTATTTGTAAATTCATCTTTAAGAATTTGTTGGCGAATCACTTCCAGATCGTCGTTCATACGATCCTTTAAAGCTTCCACATCTTTAAATGTCATTTCCGGACGAATGAATTCCAACAGAGCCACGTCCATGGTTTTCCCGTAAAGGCTTTCGCCGTGGTAGTCGTAAAGATAAGTTTCGACTTTTATTTCCTGCTCCGAAAAAGTCGGATTGGTGCCGATGTTCGTCGCCCCGTAATAAAACTTTCCGTCTACGGTAATGCCGGTAAGGTAAACGCCGAATTTCGGTATGACGTAGTGAACATCGTAGAGAATATTTGCCGTGGGAATGCCGATGGTTCGGCCCAATTGCTTGCCGGGAACGACGGTGCCACGAATGGTAAAGGGGCGCATCAAAAGAGCTTGCGCCAGTTCCACATTCCCTTCTTTTACGGCTTCTCGTATGCGCGTACTGGAAACCGTATCGCCGCCGTAACTTACCGCTTCTTTGACGGACAGGGCGATCCCGTTTAAATCGCAAAGGCTTCGAAGTGTGGAAACGGTGCCCGAGGCTTTATAGCCGAAGCGATAGTCGTAGCCCACGACGATGCCCTTCGCCTTTAAATGCTCCACTAAAAATTTCGTCACAAAGGCTTCGGGGCTCATATGCATGATTTCATCGGTAAAATCGATCTCGTAAATTATATCGATGCCCAAGGAGCGAAGAATGTCGTGTTTTTGAGATCCGGATGTTAACAGTTCCTGGGAAATACCCTCCGTCGTGTTTTTCGTGTGTGTCGTAAACATGAGAACGGAAGAGGGACAGTGTAGCTTTTGCGCCATATCGACGACACCTTTGATCAGGGCTTGATGGCCTTTGTGTATGCCGTCAAAATTGCCCAGGGCAATCGTCGCCTCCCTGTGAATTTCCGATTCTAAATCGACTTGTATAACCTCCATAAACACCTCAAACTAATACTTTCTTCATGGAAACATTCATCGTCCCGTCCATCTCTTTCACTGTACCTAAACCGACAAATGTATCGCCCGCATAGACGCGGTACACCCCTCCTCGGGAAACTGTCGAAGGAATGCGAGAAGACATGCCGTTGACGGAAGGTTTCAGGCGATTCGCCGGCAGGTAGATTGCAGGCATATGCTCGAGCAACCGATCCATAGGAAGGAGGACGTCTTTTCGCTCCCTACAGGTCATGGCCTCCACTTCTTCGATGGTAAATGCATCGTCGATGCTTGTATCTCCCACTGAGACACGGCGCAAAGCGGACATGGTTAAATAGCAACCGGCCGCCACGCCGATGTCGTCGAGGAGCGTGCGAATATAGGTGCCGGAAGACACTTCGGCTAAAATTGTCACCGATTCTTTATCCGACGCCAAGCACTCCAGTTTCGTCACAGTGATGGGACGCTCTTCTCGCGGAACACAGATGCCCTTGCGTGCGTACTCGTATAATTTTTTACCCTTATATTTCAGTGCCGAGTACATAGGGGGCAGCTGCAGCTGTTCCCCTCTGAAAGCTTCCAGAATGCTCTCTAGGCCCTCCGGAATCGGATAAGGGGATTTTGCATAGACTTCGCCTGAAGTGTCCCCTGTGTCCGTCCTAAAACCCGCCGCTGCCGTGGCGATATACGCTTTGCGGTCGTCGGCAATGTATTCCGCCACCTTCGTCGCGCGTCCGATGCATATAGGCAAAAGGCCCGTGGCCATGGGATCCAAGGTCCCCGTATGGCCGACCTGTTTCGTTTCATAAAGCCTGCGCATTTTCTGAACCACATCGTGTGAGGTCCAGCCTTCAGGTTTATCGATTAAAAGGATTCCGTTCATTGACCCGCATTTTCTACTTTTTCTTTGACTAAAGCTTCCACTTTCTCCAATATACTTTCCAGAGAATCACTTGATGATGCCCCGGCGGCGCGAATATGGCCGCCGCCACCGAAGACGGAGGCGAATTCCGTACAGTTTAAATAGCTCTTCGAGCGGAAAGAAAGTTTGACTTCATCGGCTTTTTCTTTGAGAAAAATCGCCATTTCGACGCCGTCGATATTTCTGGCCTTTTCTACGATGCCTTCCGTGTCATCCTTCGATGCTCCTGTCGCTTCCATATCCTTTAAGCGGCAGATGGCGATGGAAATTTTTCCGTCGGCCATAAAACGCAAATCGGAAAGGACACGAGCTGAAAGCGCCAACTTTTCCTTGGACATGGATTGATACACCGATTTAACGACCGTATTGTGATCGCAGCCGGCATCGTAAAGTTTGGCGACGATGCGGTGGGTGTCTCCGTTGACGCTGTCGTATTGGAAGCTCCCCGTATCCGTCGATATAGCTGTGTAAAAGCCCGTGGCCATTTCCGGCGTAATCGTCGCATCCATGGTTTCCAAGACGCGAAAGAGCACTTCGCCGGTGGATGTGGCCTTGGGAAGCACACAGTTTAAATCGGCGTAGGAAAGATTGCTCATGTGATGATCGATATTCACCGTGAATTTCGCCTTTAAAAACAGCTCTTTTCCCTTGGCGCCAAAGCGATCGGCATCCGATGAATCCAAGGCGATCAGCAGATCAAAGGCTTCGTCGACGGACGAGACGTCGACTCGAGCTTTTGTCGAAGGTAAATAGACAAAATCTTTCGGAACGTCGTCATTGGACAGGTAGACGACTTCTTTGTTCAGCCCCTTCAGAAAGCCGTACATAGCCTCTAAGCTGCCGAGATTGTCTCCGTCGGGGCTGGTGTGGGACATAATCGCAATAGAGTGCGCATCGCGAATCTTATCACGAAGCGCGTCGGCGAAAATTTTAATATCACTCACTGCGATGCTCCGATTCCATGACTTTATTAATCGTTTCTTCTAGAGCCATGCCCTTTTCGATGCTTTCGTCCAGTTCCAAAAGGAGCTCGGGCATCGCTCGTAATTTTAAGCGGCTGCCCAATTCCTTTTTCATAAAACCTTTTGCACTTTCCAAGCCGTCCATGGCATCTTTTTTCGCTTCGTCGTCGCCGAAAATCGAAATGCCCACGGTGGCATAGGAAAGATCTCTCGTCACCGAGACAAAGGAGACGCTGGTCAATGGTGGAATCCGCGGATCTTTCAACTTATTTTGAATGATGTCGGAAAGCTCCCTCTTCACTTCTTCCGATATTCGGTGAACCCGTTTATCTTTCATGTTAAATTTCCTTCTTTATTTCTTTTTCGATATAGCATTCCAGCAAGTCGTTGACTTGAATGTCGTTAAAGTTTTCTACCATGAGACCGCCTTCGTAACCTTGGGCGATTTCCTTGGCGTCATCTTGGAAGCGCTTCAAAGAAGAAATCGCACCTTCGTGAATGATGACGTCGTCGCGTAAAACCTTGACAAATGCTTTTCGAGCAATTTTTCCCTTGAGAACGTAAATGCCGGCGACGATGTCGTTGGAAGGAAGCTTAAAGGTTTCCCGTACTTCGCAGCGACCCAAGACCTCTTCGGTGATTTCCGGCGTGAGCATGCCGCTGATGGCATTTTTCACATCGTTTAAAATGTCGTAAATGACGCGGTAGGTGCGCACATCCACTTCTTCCTGTTTGGCCAGTTCGATGGCGTTAATATTCGGACGCACGTTAAAGCCGATGACCAAGGCATTGGATGCGGAGGCCAGATTAATGTCGCTTTCGTTAATTCCGCCGGTGCCGGAGTGGATGATGTTGACTTGGACTTCATCCACATCTTCGTTGTCGTTTAATTTCAGCAAGGATTGGTTCAGGGCTTCTACGGTACCCTTGACGTCGGCTTTGACGACGAGGTTTAAATCCTTCAGCTCGCCCTCTTTGATCTTGTCGAAGAGATTGTTCAAAGACACCTTGTTCTTCGAAGCCAATTTTTCTTCCCGTTCTTGAGCGATGTTGCGAGCGGCGATTTCTCTGGCCGTCTTTTCGTCTTGAACGGCATAGACCATGTCCCCGGCATTGGGAACGCCGTCGAGACCCAGAACGACGACGGGCATTGCCGGGCCGGCAGTCTTCAGACGCTTCTTCTTGTCGTCGTTCATGGCGCGAATGTGACCGTAGCAGGTGCCGCTGACGATGTAGCTGTCATTGGTCAAGGTACCCTTTTGAACGAGGATCGTCGCCATGGGGCCCTTGCCCTTATCGAGACGGGCTTCCACAATGGTGCCTATGGCCAAGCGATCGGGATTTGCCTTTAATTCCAAGACTTCCGCCACGAGAAGCACCATGTCTAAAAGCTCGGGAATCCCTTGCTTCGTTTTCGCCGATACTTCCACCATAATGGTATCGCCGCCCCAGTCTTCGCAGACCAAGCCTTCTTCCGTCAGCTCTTGGCGTACGCGGTCGGGATTGGCTCCGTCGCGGTCGATCTTATTGATTGCGACGATAATGGGAACGCCGGCTGCCTTGGCGTGGTGGATGGCCTCTCTGGTTTGAGGCATGACGCCGTCGTCGGCTGCGACAACGAGGATGGCAATGTCCGTAATGGACGCTCCTCTGGAACGCATGGCCGTAAAAGCTTCGTGACCGGGGGTGTCCAGGAAGGTAATGGGCTTGCCGTTTGCCGTTACCTGATAAGCGCCAATGTGTTGAGTAATGCCGCCGGCTTCCGATGCCGTGACGTGACTCTTTTTGATGACGTCCAAGATCGAGGTCTTGCCGTGGTCGACGTGACCCATGACGGTGACGACCGGCGGTCTTTCTACCAGGCTGTCTTCGGGATCTTCCTGATCCAAGCCGTAGATTTCTTCGATATTCGAATCTTCTTCGGAAATAAATTCGATCTCTATTTTTAATTCATCGGCTAAAATCTCAATGACGTCGCGATCGATGGATTCGTTTTGTGTCGCCATAACGCCTAAGCCGATAAGCTTCGTAATAACTTGTGCCAAGCTAATGCCGACAGTGTCGGCAAATTCCTTAACCGTTAACGGTGCCTTGATCTTAATAGCCCCGTCCCCCTTTACATCTTCCTTCGCCATGCGCTCTTTGCGCTTCTGACTTCTCGTTTTCTTCTTCGGTGCCTTCGGCTTTTCAAAATCTTGCGGCTGGGCATTCGCTTTTTTTCTGTCCTTCTGCTTCTTCGCTTCTTTTTGTTTTTTCTTTTTGCTCTTCTTCAGATCCGAATGCTTTTGGCCGGCGCCGTCGGAATATTGCTTATCTTCATAGGCATCCACTTCCGGTGCGCTTTTTTCCTGCACTTTGCGCGAAGATTCTTTCACGGCGTCGGGACTCACCGGTGCGTGCGCCGGGGCCTTTTCCTGTTTTTTCGCCGTCGTCTTTGCCGCTTCCCTTTTCGCCGGCTTACGTTCCGTCGTGGGTTTTTTCTCGCTCTTTACAGGATCTTTCTTTTTGGCGGGAGCCGTTTCTTTTTTCTTACTGTCCTCCACTTTTGGCGCCGGTTTCTTTTCCGTCTCTTCGACTTTTTGAGCACCGCCGCTTTGCGCCGTTTGCGCCTTTCTGATATGGCTCAGAAGATCCTTTTGTTGCTGTTCACTTAAAGTACTCATGTGACTTTTGACGGTGATATTTGCCTGCTCAAGAATATCCATTAAATCCTTGCTGGCCATGCCAAATTCCTTGGCTACCGTGTAAACTCTTTTGTTCGACATGAGAACACCTCCTCATTAAAAGAGGATTATAGATCTGCCAGTGATTGGCGAA
>QWCK01001549.1_pt1 | contig 36409 bp, 26 predicted proteins | sample 1972571 | NCBI WGS metagenome assembly QWCK01 (sample SAMN09866710, study PRJNA288562) | Human gut metagenome isolate term2_stool, whole genome shotgun sequencing... | isolation source: gut | host: Homo sapiens | place: USA: California | reverse complement strand
GCGCAAGCCGTTCCTTCGTGCTTCCAAAGTAATGCAGGAACGCGTCGAAAAGCATCCTAAGATTGAAGTGTTGTTCGAACACAATACGCTGGGACTTTTCGGCGAGAACGGCGTGGAAGGGGCTCATCTTGTGTACCGAAAGGGCGAAAAGGATGAAGCTGAAAAGGATATAGCAATTGACGGCTTTTTCTTGGCAATTGGGCATAAACCCAATACGGATTTGTTCCAAGGACAAATCGAGTTGGACAAAGCCGGATATATCGTTACGAAAGGAAATACTTCCCTCACCAATGTAGAGGGCGTATTTGCCGCCGGTGACGTAGCAGATCCGCGCTATAGGCAGGCAGTAACCTCGGCAGGCTCCGGATGCAAGGCTGCTATGGATGCCGAAAAGTATTTGATGGAGCATGAGCTTTAAGCATGCTACTCCGATAGATACTTTTGAGCCTTACAAACAAAGGAACATAGTTTATCAATAAGTAGAAAGGTTATGATGAAAGGAAATTCAATTGTTGTGGCGGTCGTATTGGGCATTGCCTTTGTATGCGGACTTGCTTGGGCAGGCACCAAAGTGATGAAAGGGCGCCGTCCTGCCAACGAGATAACCGTAACGGGAGCTGCGGAAATGCAGATCTCCTCGGATTTGATCGTTTGGAAAGCTTCCTATTCGGTCACTGCTTTGGATCTGAAGTCGGCTTATTCAGTAATAGCCGATAACAAAAGGCAGGTGGAAGACTATATTCGCAGCAAAAACATTCCAAGCGATGCCATACAGTTTAAGAGCGTTGATATTCAGAAAACGTATGAATACCAATACAATGGTAACGGAGGTGGACGAAATGTCTTTTCAGGATATCAATTGTCGCAAACAGTACAGGTAACCTCTAACGATATTGATCGGGTAGAAGCCCTTTCGCGCGACATTACCGAGCTGATAGACAAGGGGATGGAAATAACCTCCTATCCACCGAGCTATTACTATACCAAGTTGAATGAATCCAAACACGAAATGCTGAAAGCGGCTTCGGAAGATGCTCTTAAGCGCGCTACTGCCATTGCAGAAGGTAGTAATCGCAAAGTGGGCAAACTGCAACGTACCCAGATGGGCGTCTTCCAAGTGGTTGGGCTCTATTCCGATGAGGATTATAGCTGGGGCGGTTCCTTCAATACGTCAAGCCGCGAAAAGACGATTTCCGTAACCGTTAAGAGTAGCTACTCCGTACATTGATGGTAAGAATGCATCGGATAAGCCTTTTGATCGGGATGGTGCTCTTTGCTCTCGTCCCGATCGGAATATTGTATGCGCAGGAAGATACCTCTATTTCACTTTCTGATTGTCGTACAGTGCTTGATGGAGAGGTGGATATATCGTTCTCTACGGAAGAATGGTACCGGTGCGCCTTAATGGAGATGGCAGACGGGCAACCGGACAATGCCCTTCGCTGCCTCAGCCACATAGATGCAAAGCATAAAAAAGAGGCGATTCTATTGACGGAGGCAAAAGCTTTGCTCCAAACTTATCGGTTTGAGGAGTCGACAGCTATAACCGGCAAACTCAAAAAGAATCGCAACTATCGTAACGTGGCCGATTCGCTACTGAACCAAATACAGCGCACGCAACGATTTGTGGATAACTGCGTTCGCGTGGAAGTAACGGATAGTACGCGATTAGTGCACATTGAAACACTCGCCTCGCTAAAACTTCTCTCCGCTGAGTGGGGGGCGATCTCCTTTGAGCCACTTACCGGTAATTGGATCTATAAAACGGCTTTGGGCTACGAAACGTTTCACACGAAACTCGATGAGGACGGTATTAGCCATATATACTATCGTAGAGCCGTGGACGATGAAGTGATTGAAGAGCGTGAGTTGACGGAACTCAACACGCCAAAGGGCGAGTTTTATCCCATATTGCGTCAGGATGGCGAAACACTCTATTTTGCTTCTTATTCGGACGAAGGTATGGGCGGAATGGAACTTTTTGTAGCGCGGAGGGATCCCGATACACGGCAATTCCTTCGCCCCACCCTGTTGGGGGCTCCCTTTAATTCGCCTTTTGATGACTGCTTCCTCATTTTTGATGATCTTTCGGGCAAGGGAATACTCGCTTCCGGACGCATTGCTCCTAAAGGAACGCTCAATCTGTACACTTTTGTACTTGCTGATTTCTTTCCGCCTGTTCCAGCAAACAGTGTGGAGGAAAAGATTACTCAAGCCAAGTTGATGCCTTGGCGGATGCTAATGCCTGAAGAAGACGCTATACAATAGAAACTCATTTGCAACGAAACAACACAATATGGAAAAAAGAATTATTCCCTCTTCGGAAATGATCGTCAATAGTGACGGCACGATATTTCACTTACATCTCAAACCGGAGCAGCTTGCCGACAATGTGATTATGTGTGGGGATCCCTCTCGCGTTACAATGATTGCAAAGCACTTTGATACGAAAGAATGTGATGTATCCAACCGTGAGTTTCACACCATTACCGGTACCTACCGAGGCAAACGGATTACGGCAATCAGCCACGGAATCGGAGGAGATAATATCGAGATTGTAGTTAACGAGCTTGATCTGCTGGCAAACTTTGATCTTGAGCATCGTTGCCGTAAGGATCAACTGCGCACACTCAATTTGGTTCGAGTAGGGACGAGCGGGGGCTTGCAACCCGAAACTCCTATAGGTACCTACGTAGCAGCCGAACGAAGCATCGGATTTGACGGAGTTCTATATTTCTACGGTGATACGGAACGTGTTCGCGATTTGGATTTTGAGGAAGCCTTGCTTAAGGGCTTGGAATGGAAAATTGAAGGGCTAAAACCTTATGTAGTATCAGCCAACGAGGCACTATTGAACCAAATGGTAGGTACAGACGGGCGCATCATTAAGGGATGCACCATCGCTGCGAACGGGTTCTATGCACCTCAGGGACGAAAATTACGTTTGCCCCTTGCCGATGAAGCACTTAACCATAAAATAGAAGATTTCCAATACGGGCGTTTCAAACTGACTAACTTTGAAATGGAAAGCAGCGCCCTGCAAGGTATTGCCGCTTTGTTGGGACATCGTGCCGTTACCATTTGCTGCATCATTGCCGGGCGGCAGAATCTCAATATGAATACCGAATACAAGGGCAATATTGACGATCTCATTGAAATTGTATTGAGTCGATTCTGAACCTTTCTTATTTCTTCGGGAAACAATATGACTAAATTGCCGCATGAAGGTCGCAAAGACTCTACCACGCATACACGGCATCGTACTACCAAAGAGAGTATAATCGATGCCGCAAGGCAACTCTTTGCTCACGTGGGGATAGAAAAAACGACCATGAACGACATTGCGGCAAAAAGTCATAAGGGAAGGCGAACGCTTTATGTCTATTTCCGGAACAAAAAGGAGCTGTTTGCCGCTGTGGTGGAGCGCGAGTTGGAGTTGCTTAGTGCGCGTTTGGAAATGGTGGCTAACGGAAATGAGCCTCCAAACGAACGCTTGATCAATCTCATTTATACACACTTAGATACCATTCTGCAAATCGTGATGCGCAACGGAACCCTTCGTGCCGATTTCTTCAACGATATTGCCCGATTGGAAAGAATACGCTATCGATTCGATCGTCGTGAGGAAGAGCTCATCAAGCATATCCTTTCCGAAGGAAACGAAATGGGGATTTTTTGTATTCGTGACGCAGAAATCGCCTCCGTTATATTGCAACATTCCCTCAAAGGGCTCGAAGTTCCCTACATAAATCGCCAAACGCGACGTGTGGGGAGCAAGGAATTTGACAGAATGCGCCTCACCACTGAGCAATTGCTCTTTCGCGGCTTAGGGTACAGAGGTGCCTCTTCGCATAATAATCAATCAAATAATTTAGAATCAAATGAAACTATTGGAAGGTAAAGTGGCTCTGATTACCGGAGCTGCCCGAGGAATTGGACGTGCTATCGCCCATAAATACGCATCTGAAGGTGCCCATGTGGCTATCACGGACCTCAAAATTACGGACGAAACAGAATCTTTCTTACAGGAATTGCGTTCTATGGGCGTTCAAGCGAGTGTCTATGCCTCCAACGCAGCTGATTTTAACGATGCTCACGAGGTAGTTTCGCGCATCGTTTCGGAATTCGGCAAAATTGATATACTGGTAAATAATGCCGGAATTACGCGTGACGGATTGATGCTTCGTATGACCGAAGAACAATGGGATGCCGTAATAAACGTCAATCTGAAGAGTGCATTTAATCTGATTCATGCCGTTACGCCCGTAATGGTGAAGCAACGTTCCGGTGCTATTATTAATATGGCTTCCGTGGTTGGCGTTAGTGGAAATGCCGGTCAAACCAACTATTCCGCTTCTAAGGCAGGAATGATTGGGTTGGCTAAGAGTATTGCAAAGGAGCTTGGAGCGCGTAATATCCGCGCAAATGCCATCGCACCCGGATTTATCATTAGTGATATGACGAATGCTTTATCCGAAGATGTGCGCAAAGAATGGGCTCAAAAAATACCGCTTCGCCGTGGCGGCACGCCGGAAGATGTAGCTAATGTGGCTGTTTTCCTCGCTTCGGATCTCGCTTCGTACGTTACCGGTCAGGTAATCAACGTCTGCGGCGGCATGAACTGTTAGCTCTCTATGCAGATCATCTACGAGGATAATCACCTAATCGTAGTGAATAAAGCCCCCGGAGAAATTGTCCAGGGCGATAAAACGGGCGACCAACCCCTCTCGGAGGCGGTCGCCCTTTATTTGAAACAGCGCTACAACAAGCCCGGAAACGCCTTTGTGGGCGTTGTTCATCGGTTAGACCGACCCGTGGGCGGTCTGGTGATTTTTGCCAAAACAAGCAAGGCTTTGGAGCGAATGAATCAACTTTTTCGCGAAGGAAAAGTGGAAAAGCACTATTGGGCGATCGTAGCAAATGCACCCAATCCCGAACAAGGTAGGTTGATTCATTGGCTTAAAAAGAACGAAAAGCAGAATAAAAGCTACGCTTCAAATAGTCCTAAGGATGGAGCAAAACGAGCAGAGCTGACCTATCGCACGCTGGCAAAATCCAAAAACTATACCCTTCTGGACGTGCAGCTCCTTACCGGTCGGCATCACCAAATACGTTGTCAGCTTGCAACCATAGGTTCTCCAATCAAAGGCGATCTTAAATATGGAGCACCTCGCTCCAATCCCGATGCCTCTATATCGCTTCTTTCCTACCAAATTAACTTCGAGCATCCCGTAAGTCACCTACCGATTTCCCTAACGGCACCCCTCCCGCCAGATCCCCTCTGGCAGGCTTTCGCCCCCACCACTCCTCAGAATTAACGTAAACAAACACTCCATAATTGCTATCTGCGGAGCGGTTCCGCACTCGCTACGGAGCTTTCTCGCAAAAGGTATATACCTTTTGTGGAAAACGTATATACCTTTCACTTGAGAGGTATATACCTCTCGTCCGAAACCTATATACCTCTCGCGTCGGGATAGCAATGGGATGGGGAATAATAAAGGATGATGTTGAGCGGAGCCATTATGCTCTCCCTCGGTATTTGTTGCGGGAGTGTTTGTATCGGATGATTCTTTTGGTTCAGTATTACGCTTTATTTCGGCCGGAGGCAGTCGGAGTATAGATAAAAAATAAGGGACGCACAAGCGTGCGCCCCTATGATATCGGTAATGTTTAACCGATTTAGTGTGATGAAGCGTTAGGGTAGTAGCGTGAATTTAAGTACCTGTCCTTCCGTTTCCAGTAGGTAAACCCCCTGTTCAAGAGCAGAGAAATCGAGCGTTTGCGTAGTGCTGTGGATCGTTCCTCGTGTTATCTCCTTCCCATTAAGAGCCACAATACGGTAACTGCTTCCTTCGTTTGCTCCGTACAGAGTAGCCGTTTTGCGTACGGGATTAGGCGAAAGACGCAAGTTTAGGGGAGTTGCAATGGGCTTTAATGCATCAGTAGGTTTGCCCAGTTCTGCAGAAGTGAGGGTTGTGAGCTTCATTTCAAAGCTATAGTCCGTTGTTTGTGCCGAAGGGGTAGTAAGCAGTAGCGAGAAGTCGCCATTCGTTTGAGGAAAACTGTCCCAAGTGAATTCAACTTCAGCATAAGCGTACGGAGCTATCTTAACCCATTTTTCTGCAATTTTGGTCTCGTCGGTTCCTTGTTTCAGCGTCAGAGTGGCAGGTGTATATACGCACTTTGAACCATCGTTGTACAAGGTAACTGACAAAAAGCCCGGAGTTCCGCTCTTAACGTTATGTCGTATTTCATTTCCATCTTTGCCCGGAATGATCTTCAAGAGTGGTTGTTTTTCCTTGTTACAAAGGATGGAGGTTTTTCCTGAAGCAATTTCTACGAGCGGAATAACCGCCCCTCTATAGCTGGTGGGCATTATTTCCCATTCTTGTTCAGGTGATAACCGATAGACAAAGTTTATCGAGTAGATGCCATCAGGAAGTTCCACTCCGTTGAGAGGCTCCGCACCGCTCAATTCGTTGTGTATCAATCCGAATACCGATGATTCCCTAAGTGAAGAGGGTATTACAATGGGTTTGGGATCATTGAGGGAAACGGGTAGATACGCAAGTGCATATTGACCATTGAATTTGCTGCGGTAGGTCTGATTGTAGAAGCCTGCCTCTGTAGCCTTAAGTACGCCGTTTGCGTCCAATGCCACTTTTATGAATTCAGTAATCAACTTTGGTCCCAAATATTTTGAAGATCCATCTTTGTCGGGTGTGAGGTTGATCAGCGCATCTTGATTATAGTTGTAGTCACCTTCGCCCGATCCGGTTCCTAAATCAACGGGTTCAAGCGAATTGACATTATAGTAGCCATTGGCCAAGCCGGACCATCCCCAGTTTACGTGGAATAGACCGTTTGGATCGTAACCATCAAATACAAAGGCGTGTCCGTCTTCTTCTCCTTCGCCGGCATAGAACACGGGCGTGTTGTTACTGAGGCAGGAATAGAGAGCTTCGAGCCATTCAAATCCGTTGTAATGATCTCTGTAACAGAGTTCTGTCGCTTTGTTGTAGGAAAAATAGCGGATGGCACCCTGAAGGGCATCATGGTCGTAGGCACCACTTCCTTCATAGCTGAAAGCGGTGTTCATAGAAACAGCCACGTGGTAGTTGAATTTAGATAGCTCGTTTGCTTCTTCCTCCGTGTAGCCGCCTATAGTATCCTTAGGCATTTTTGCCCAATCATATTTTTGTTTTGCAAAGTTTACGTAATGATTTGTGCCGGATTTGGAGTCGGTATATCCATAGTCGCCCTTGCCTTGGATAGGCCATTCGTAGTGCTTCATTATTTGTGCCATAGCTGTTGCTACACAACCTACCCAGGCGTGCACCTTTTCGTCGGATCCTTGCTTTTTGATAACTAAGGGACACAGGCGGTTGTATGGCTCGCCTTGGTCCCAAAGAATGTTGTTCATCAGTGGTTCCACCTGAGAATGAATTGTTCCTTTTGAAGCTAAATACCGGATGAAATCGGCAATGGGCTTCTGAGGATCTTGATGTGTTTCGGCACTGCGTAGGCGATTATCCATATAGTTGAGGTAAGTCGCGAGAAAGCTACGCAAGGAACGGGGGGCATTTTGCAGCGAGAAACTACCGGTGAGCGAGTATCCGATGCAGGGATCAAGCCTGTCATCACCGGCAATAAGGGCAAATCCCTCTCCGTTGCCACGTTCGAAAACATAAATCAGCGGATCTTTGTTTTCGACATTACGTAGCAAATTAGCGGATCCGTGCAAGAGATCAGCATCACGCGGAATGGCCAAAGTGAGGCGTAAATCTCCGGAAGTGGAGGTCTGCTTTGCGTTGCGTAGTTCAACGGTAGCGAACAACTTTTCAGCCAATTGTTGAGCTCGGTTGCGATCTATTGGCGCAGACCAAAGGAAAGAAACCGATAGAAGGGTAGTGGAAACGAAAAGGATGAATCCTTTTGTTCTCTTCAATAGTGATGAAATGTGTGTCATATTACGTTAGTTTTATTTGATTCCTTGGGGAGTAATTGAGCTGATGTATAGTTTCCCGCCACGACGAACTACCTTATGAGTAGCACTTTCTATGGTGGCCGGTTCGGGATTAAGTAATTGTTCCGCAAAGGGAACAATACGTATTCGTGTAAAACCCAATGGGCTAAGGAGTGCGAATAGTAGGCTTACCGGAGCGGGTGAAGCCGCTATGGCACGAGCGTTATATACCGATCCCTCAGTGGATAAAGCGGTTCGTTGTAGTTGTTCGGTAAGAGCCCAATCCAATAGTCGGTCGCTTTCGCGTAAGTTCGCTATAGTGCGTGCCATAGCTTGTGGAAACGAAGGATTGAGGCGATTGAACAGAGGGCGTATATTATGGCGAATATAGTTGCGACGGATGGAGGTATCGGAGTTTGACGAATCCGTGCAGTAAGGCTGATCAATCAGTTGTAGGAAGCTGATAATATCCTCGTGCGGCACATCAATAAGAGGGCGGACAATACGATCCCGTTTGGGGGGAATAGCCTTTAATCCCTTAATGCCACATCCGTTTGCGAGATTTCCGAAAAACGTTTCGATATTATCCTCAAGGTGATGTGCTACGGCTACAAACGAATAGCCCTGTTCGTCCAAACAAACATCGAAGAATTGGTATCGAAGGTCGCGTGCAGCCACTTCAATTGAAACACCATTTTGAGCTGCATATGCATTTGTGTCAAAATCTGCCTTACTCAGTTTTAGGTCAAAATGACGGCATAAATCAACCACGAAAGCTTCGTCTCGGTTACTTTCGTCGCCACGGAGATGAAAGTTACAATGTGCCACTGCCACAGGAAAACCCATAAAAAGCATAGCTCTTAGCAGAGCAACGGAATCTGCTCCCCCGCTAAGAGCTACCAAAATAGGTTCGTTGGGAGCCAAACCAAGCTCCCTTTCGATTGTTTCCTTGGCGCGCTGCATCAACGGATGCTGATAAACAGCGCGTGGCATTCGCAACGTCATTTTGTCTCTTCAGCGAAGAGATCCGGATCTACTACGATTCTACCACAATACTCGCACACAATTATCTTTTTGGCAAGCCTTATTTCCAACTGGCGCTGTGGCGGAATACGGTTGAAACATCCTCCGCAGGCATCACGATCAATAGGAACTACAGCAAGGCCATTGTGCGCTGCATTGCGGATACGATAGAAGGCTTTGAGCAAACGTTCGTCTTCAACATTACTTTCAAGGCTTTTTGCCTCCTTAAGCAACCTTTGCTCTTCCGCTTCCGTTTCCGTAATTATTTTGTCTAATTCGCCTTTTTTAGCGGCAAGGTCACCGGTGCGCAGTTCATAAGTTTCCTTTAGCTTGGAAATATCTTCTTTCCGTGCATTGAGCTCAGCAGTATATTCCTTTATTCGCTTTTCTGAAAGCTGAAGTTCCAGATCTTGGTATTCAATTTCCTTGGATAAACTATCATATTCGCGATTATTGCGAACATGATCCAATTGACGGCGATATTTTTCCAGCAATTCTGCCGAAGAGCTTATTTTATTGCGTTCATTGGTGATGGACGTGGATAGAGCCTTTGCAGCAGCCGAGTAGTTGTCCAAGCGGGTCTGTATGCCAGCAAGGTTATCCTCGATGTTTTGTACTTCAAGAGGAAGCTCTCCACGCAAGGTTTTAATCTTGTCAATGGCGGAAAGAACGGATTGTAACCGCGCTACAGAACGCAGTTTTACCTCAACCTTATTAAGGGTTTTGGGTGCTTCTTCCTTTGGAGTCTCCGCTTTTTCTGCTGTTTTTGCTGTTTTGGTTTCGGTAGTAGCAGTCTTTCTGTCGGTAGCTGCCTTAGAAGAACTCTTCTTTGCCGGAGTCTTTTTTGCAGTAGTTTTCGTAGCCTTTTTGGCTGTTGCCGGCTTCTTTTCCTTTTCTATTTGTTCGTTAGGTATATCCTTTTCGCTCTTTTTGGTTGCCATATCTTATCGTTTGTATTGGATCGGATTTATATCAGTCTCCGCAGTTTCAACCGCAAAGTTAGGTATTTTCTGCGTGATCACGCGATGAAAAAGGGCTCTTGCAGGTTGCTCGCTTTCCCAATGCCCCACAGTAACAAGCAGAATGCGCCCTTGGGCATCAAGAAAGTCGTTATAGCGTGCTTCGCCCGTTAGGAGCAAATCAGCTCCACGTGCTATTGCTTTGTTCATAAAACTACCTCCGCTACCCGTCACTACAGCGATGCGTTGTACGGAACGGCCGAGCGGAAGGGAGTGGGATACGGATTTAACCTGCTCGATAGATGCAATGCGTTCTAGAGCTTCATCCTCAGTAATGGGTTGCTGCAGGGTAGCAATTAGACCGCTTGCTGCATCGCTACGCCCATTCTTCAATGGAATTACATCGTAAGCAGGTTCCTCGTATGGGTGAGCCTCCCTTAATGCGGCGAGAACGATGCCAAGACGCTCATTGGGAACTAGCACCGAAACGCAAGCCTCTGTCACTATGCTAATAGATCCTTCTTTCCCTATGTAGGGATTGGCTCCGCTCAATGGCTTGAATTGCCCCTCCCCCACAAAGGTATAGGCACACTTCTCATATTGTCCGATACGTCCAGCTCCGGCTGTAAATAGTGCATTTTTGAGCGAATCAGCGTTTTCGGGAGGAACCATAACCGACAGTTTGGATACGCGTTCGGTAACTTCCTCTAAAGCTTCCGTCTTTTGTACGTCAAAGTACGGGAGCAACATTCGGTTCAGTCCGTCCCAAGCATTGTCCGCATTGGTGTGTGCAGCGTAAATGGTTATGCCTTTACATAACGCAAGCGCGATGGTCCTTTCCTGATATGTAGTAGGGGTAATGCGGTAGAGTGGATGAAACAGAATCGGGTGGTGTGTGACCAAAAGATTATATCCCTTGCGAGCACACTCTTCCACCGTAGATTCAGTAGCTTCCACCGCTACCAGTACGCCGGTGCAGGTGGCATTAGGATCCCCTACCTGTAAGCCGGAATGATCCCACGTCTCTGCCAAAAGAGGCGGAAAAGCCTCTTCCAGAACGGAAAGCACATCTTTTATTCGTATCATCAGGGCTTTGGTAGCGCAGTAACGCGGATATGCAGTTCCTGGAGCTGTTCCTCGTCTAATCGTGAAGGCGCATCGATCATCACGTCTCGCCCGGCATTGTTTTTGGGGAACGCAATGCAATCGCGGATACTATCCAGCCCCGCCATAATAGAAACCCAGCGATCCAATCCAAAGGCAATGCCTCCGTGAGGAGGAGCTCCGTAGCGGAATGCATTCATTAAGAAGCCAAACCTTTCATCTGCATCTTCCTTTTCAAAACCCAAAAGCTCAAACATTTTGTGCTGAAGTGCTGAATCATGTATACGGATAGACCCCCCACCAACTTCCACGCCATTGATGACCATATCATATGCATCCGCTTTTACATGACCCGGGTCGCTATCCAAGAGAGCAATATCGCTTTGCTTGGGAGCCGTAAATGGATGGTGTACAGCGTAGTAGCGCTGTGTTTCGTCATCCCACTCCAAAAGCGGAAAGTCAACTACATACAAGCACTCAAATCGATTTGGATCTTTCATCCCTTCGAGGTCTGCAATATGCAGGCGCAACGTACCTAATTGCTTCAAAACAGAGTAACGTTCCGCACCCGTAAGCACTAGAATAAGATCACCTTGCTTTGCTTTTAGATCGTTTGCCAAACTTTGAAGTGTTTCTTGCGGGAAGAATTTATCAATCGTGCTCTTGCAGGTACCATCTTCATTTAGCTTAATCCAAATCAAGCCATGTGCACCTACCTGCGGTTTCTTTACAAATTCAGTTAGAGCATCCAACTGTTTTCGTGAGTAGGAGGCTTTTTGCGCTACAACAATAGCACCCGAGTAAGCGGCTTCATCCAATAAAGACATACCTTTTCCCTTCAGCTGCTCGGTAACGTCCTGTATTTCCATTCCAAAACGAAGGTCAGGCTTGTCGCTCCCATAGCGACTCATTGCTTCTTCCCAGCTCATTCTGCGGAAAGGAAGTGGTAGTTTCACGCCCCGAATAGTATCAAATAGATGTGCAGCCAAGCCTTCGAACGTGGTTAATATATCATCGCGTTCTACAAAACTCATTTCGCAGTCTACTTGTGTGAACTCCGGTTGCCGGTCCGCACGTAAATCTTCATCGCGGAAACACTTTACGATTTGGAAGTATCGATCCATTCCGGCTACCATAAGTAGTTGCTTAAACGTTTGAGGCGATTGCGGAAGTGCGTAGAACTCACCGCTGTTCATACGGCTTGGTACCACAAAGTCGCGAGCTCCTTCCGGAGTGGATTTGATCAGCATCGGTGTTTCTATTTCCACAAAACCGAGCGAATCCATATATTTTCGAACTTCCAACGCCATTTTGTGACGTAGAATAAGGTTGCGCTTCACCGGTTCGCGACGAATGTCCAAGTAGCGATATTTCATCCGCAGATCATCTCCTCCGTCCGAAACATCCTCGATGGTGAAAGGAGGTACCTCACTTCGGTTCAATACCTTGAGTTGAGAAATCTCCACCTCTATATCGCCTGTAGGCAAAGATGCATTCTTAGCGGAGCGTTCGCGTACAGTTCCTTCTGCCTGAAGCACCCATTCGCGCCCGATTTGATGTAGTATTTCGTTGCACGAGGCACTTTCTCCGTCAAAAACCAGCTGGGTTGTACCATAGCGATCTCGCAAGTCTACAAAGGTCATCCCGCCCAAACGGCGTACCTTGCTCACCCATCCGGCAAGAGTTACTTTCTTGCCTACGTCTTCGATGCGTAGTGCACCGCAATCTATTGTTCTATACATTGCCAATCATTCGGGGAAAAGCGAATCCTGTGGATACACCTTTCTCCCATTTTCCTTACTAATTTCTTCGCAAAGATAACAAAAAGAGTGCCGAAATCCTCCTTCCCCCAAAAACAGTTCGAATTGCTTAGTAAAACTGTTAAGAGCTTTAAAGGAGCTTTTGTGTTAACAGTAAATTATCAGAGAATATCGGATATAATTAAATGGCTTATTAAAAGCTGCAATCCATCCCCCTTTTTAATCTATTGAAATATATTATTACCGGTACTGCAGGGACGGACAAGTGTCTGTGCGTCCCTGCTTTTGTGTGGTTCTATCTATACAGATTGCTCGTAGTGCGTTCCTTTAGGCTTGTTCTGCCCAAAGGCGCGTCAGGTTAAGCAGCGTGTGAAAACACTTCTCAAGGCTTGTAAGCGAGCAATACTCAAACTTTCCGTGGAAATTCATTCCTCCGGTAAAGAGGTTCGGACAGGGCAATCCCATATAGGAGAGACGAGCTCCGTCCGTGCCACCGCGGATAGGCTTAATTAGCGGTACCACACCGGCTTCCTTCATAGCTTGTTCGGCGAGTGAAACTACCTCCGGATGCGGTTCAATCATCTCTTTCATATTGTAGTATTGATCCCGTAATTCAAGGACAATTACTTCCTTGCCAAACATTTTGTTTAGGTATTGAACGGCAGCTGTAAGAAGCGCTTTCTTATCTTCAAAGAGTTCTTTTGAATGATCTCGGATAATGTACGCCATCTCTGCCTTTTCAACGTTGCCACTCAGATGGATAAGATGGAAAAAGCCTTCGTAGTGCTCCGTGAGTTCCGGGCGCATTCCTACCGGTAGGAGTGCCTGCAAATCACATGCAACTTGCAGTGCGTTAATCATCTTTCCCTTTGCACTGCCCGGGTGAATATTACGTCCCTGAATGGTAATCTTGGCGGATGCCGCATTGAAGTTTTCGTATTCCAATTCGCCTTCCATACCTCCGTCCACGGTATACGCATATTGTGCTCCAAACGCTTTAACGTCAAAGTAGTCAACGCCTCTACCAATTTCTTCATCCGGAGTAAAGCCGATACGGATTTTGCCGTGTTTGTGGGAAGAGTTATGTAAAAGCTCATCGGCAAGGGTCATTATGGCCGTAACGCCCGCTTTGTCGTCTGCTCCGAGTAGGGTAGTACCATCAGTAGTGATTAATCTATGTCCCTTGAAAAAAGCAAGTTCAGGAAAATCCTCTACGGTCATTGATAGTGAATCGTTGAGCGGAATATCCTTACCATCGTAACACTCAATGATGCGCGGATGCACGTTTGCCCCGGACATATCGGGGCTGGTATCCACATGGGAGATAAATCCTATTACCGGAGCGGACTCAAATCCTTCAGAAGCGGGTATGGTTCCGGTTACGTACCCATATTTATCCATAGCCACCTCGGTAAGTCCGAGCTGTTCCATTTCGCTCTTTAAATTGCGAAGCAATATGAGTTGCTTATCCGTGGAGGGAAATGAGTTGCTGTTCTCATCGCTTTGTGTATCGTAAGCAACGTAGCGAAGGAGACGTTTTTCTAATCTTTCCATATCAGTCAGTTTACTGTTTTGAGGGTTCTTTTACACGAAGTGAAGCGAAAATGAAGTAGTCAATGATGCCGAGGTAAACCAGTAGGGTAACTACATTGGAAGCACTTGTTTCCAACCAAGCCTTTTGCATCATTTCTACTCCGGCAAATTTTAGAATGGCGCTAACAACACCCATAAGAGCTCCGCCAGCAATAAACCCGGAAGCAATTAGCGTTCCTTTGTCTTTGCGAAGTTTGTTCAGAGCTGCATCCTTGCTGCGTTTTGATACGAGGTGGCTAACCAGCCCGCCAATCAGCAGGGGTGTATTGAGTTGCAACGGAATGAACATCCCCAGTGCGAAGGGAAGAGCAGGTACCTTGATAGCGGTTAGGATAAGAGCTAAAATAGCTCCGGCTCCATAAAGTATCCAAGGCGTTTCGCCTCCTTCCATAAGTGGCTTAATAACAGCTGCCATAGCGTTGGCTTGTGGCGCAACTAATGCGTGTTCCCCTGCAAACCCATATGCTTTATTAAGTACCAACATAACGCCGGCAACAGTGAGTGCCGATACGGTAGTGCCGAGGAACTTCCAACGCTCCTGATTCTTTGGAGTGGTTCCCAACCAGTATCCTATCTTAAGGTCGGTAATAAAACCACCTGCCATCGACAGTGCGGTGCAGACAATTCCGCCTATGACCATTGCAGCAAGCATCCCTTTTTCGCCGTTCAGCCCAATGCCTACCAAGGCAATGCTGGTGAGAATAAGTGTCATCAGCGTCATTCCCGAAACAGGATTGCTCCCTACAATAGCGATAGCGTTTGCGGCTACCGTGGTAAAGAGGAATGTAATTACGAAAATGATGAGCAGAGATATGAGTGTTTGGTAAATGTTTCCGGTCACACCAAACTGGATGAAGAGTAGCACGGCTACCAAAACCGCAACAAGTGCCAGCACGATAAAGCGCATGGAAAGATCCTGTTCGGTACGTTTGGGGACAAGTACTTTGTCATGTTTCCCACCGAATTCGGTGGCGGCAAGCTTCACGGCGCGTCCAATGATTTTGGAACTCCGAAGAATGCCGATAATGCCCGCCATAGCTATACCACCAATCCCCAAGGGACGTGCATATGCAGCAAAGATTTGTTCCGCAGTCATATTGCCCAAAGTGGCAGTAATACCATCACCAACCGGCAAAGTCATGCCGGGAGCAAAGTAGCCGATAAGCGGAATAAGTACAAACCAGACGAGGAAAGAACCGGCACAGATGATAGTAGCGTAAGGCAACCCGATAATGTATCCTAACCCCAGCACCGCTGCGCCTGTATTCACTTTGAACACCATCTTGGCGCGATCGGCAAAGCTTGCGCCCCAAGTGGTCATTCGGGTAGAGAGCTCTTCGCCCCACAAACCAATGGAACCAACGATAAAATCGTATAATCCGCCGATGAGTCCGCTAATGGCAAGGACAATAGTTTGCTTTCCGGCATTTTCTCCAGTTACCAGTACTTCGGTAGTAGCAGTCGCTTCCGGGAAAGGATATTTGCCGTGCATCTCTTGAACAAAGTATTTGCGGAATGGAATCAGCAGCAAGATACCGAGGAATCCGCCTAATAGTGAGGATAGGAAGATTTGCCAGAATCCCGCTTCCAGCTGCAATATGTATAGTGCCGGTAGCGTAAAGATGGCACCTGCCACGATAACGCCGCTGGAAGCACCGATGGACTGAATAATCACATTCTGTCCGAGCATATTCTTCTTTCCGCTTAGCGAGCCGATTCCCACTGCGAGAATGGCTATGGGAATGGCGGCTTCGAACACCTGTCCTACCTTAAGACCTAAGTAGGCACAAGCGGCTGAAAAGAGTATGGCCATCAGCACGCCCATCAGCACCGAGTAGGGGGTAACTTCCTTGGGGCGAACAGAGGACGGCATTAAAGGCGTGTACTCCTCTCCTGGGTTAAGAGCGCGATACGCGTTCTCCGGAATTTTGTTCTTGGCTTCTTGTTCCATAATTACTTATGCTGTTGATTCTTTTCTCCCGCTTTATCCATATCGGCAAACTCCGAATTGAGACTTTTATACTCCGGAATTAGTTCTTTTAGTACGCGCACCGTATCGTCAATAGCTACATTCAGTGCGAGTTCTTCCAGCTTTTTATAGTAGGGTTGTACCTCTTCCAGAGCATTTTCCCTTACACAGGCGATCATCACTTTATCCAATTCGGTAGGTATGGTGTTTTCTTTGTTGGCAAGCACCTCTTCATACAGCTTTTCACCCGGGCGCAATCCGGTGAACTGAATATCAATTTCCTTGTACGGAACAAAGCCGGCAAGACTAATCATACTTTCCGCCAAATCCACAATCTTATGCTTTTCGCCCATATCAAAGACAAATATCTGCGTCGCCGTACCATAGGCAGCAGCTTCGATAACTAAGTTGCATGCCTCTTTTATGCTCATAAAGAACCGCACTATGTCAGGATGTGTAACAGTTACCGGGCCTCCTTTAGCAATCTGCTGTCGGAAGAGCGGAAATACCGAGCCTTGTGAGCCGAGCACATTTCCAAATCGTGTGGTAATAAAGATGGTATTCCCCTTTATTTGTCCGCTTTCCTCCGCCTTACCTAAGCTCTGAACATAAATTTCGGCAGCGCGCTTGGAGGCACCCATCACATTGCTCGGATTGACCGCCTTGTCGGTGGAAATCATTACCATCTTTTCAACTCCGTAGCGCAGGGATAGATCGGCAACACGTTTACTTCCCAACGTGTTTACCAGTACCGCTTCGCAAGGGTTTTCCTCCATTAACGGCACATGCTTATAAGCAGCTGCATGAAGCACTATCTGAGGATGAAAACGCTCAAACACCATTGTGAGCCTTTGTTCGCTGCGCACATCTCCGATAATAGGAACGAAGTTAAGTTCGGGATAAGCATTCTGTAGGGCAAGACGTATGTTGTGCAGAGGCGTTTCGGCATTATCAAACAGAATAAGCTGCCGGACGCCTAAGCCTGCCACCTGTTTGGCCAATTCGCTACCAATACTACCCGCAGCTCCGGTGATTAAAACCACTTTATCGCGAAATAGTGCCGCAGAGTTTTCATGCGAATGTTCAATTACGGGGCGCTGCAGCAAGTCCTCAATGCGTATGTCCCTCATAGTGGAACGTGCTATGTTGCCCGCTTTTAATTCATCAATCGCGGGAATAGTGAGCGATTTGATGCCCATTTCGGCACACTTTTGGATGAGAGTGCGATAACTACCGAGCATAAAGGAGCGACCCGGGAACACAATGCCTAATACGTTTAGTTTATGGCATATCCTAATTACATCGTCTTCCGTTACTGCATGGTATATTTTGTATCCGTCAATGCGGTATTTGCGTATATCTTTTTTGTCAGACATATCGATAAATCCCACAAACGAATACTTGGCATTATCTTTAATAGAGGAGAAGGCATATACGCTTTCCTCGTCTTTCCCGAAAATCAATATTCTCTTTCGCGTCCGAGGGCTTGATTGGTTCGTTAACTGCCGTGCAATGAACGTCAGAATCGAACTGTAGCCAACTACCAATACAAAGAAGGCAATTAAAAAGCATAGTACAATGAAGGCGAGTTGTAGTGGCTCTAACTTCACATCCCGGCTGTTTAGCACAATCCCGGAGAAAAGTCCCAAAAGCAATCCGTTGGTGAGTATGCTTGCCAGTAGGCGAAAGCCCACATGCATTGTGGCGTAGCGGAATACACGTCGATACGTGCTAAACAGCAGATCCGAAAATAGAGTTGTGACTGTAGCCAACAACCCCAGCGGTATATACAGGTTACTAAATTGAGCTTGCGAAATATTCTTGAAGTAGCAGAACAACAATAGCGATATGCCGAGCGCTATCCATGCCACAACCACATCGATAAGCAAAATGATTCGCCTATTCAGAAAATGGTTATTGTACAAGCGTACTATCGCCTGTTTTGTCTTAGTAAATTGTTTCCTCATGCTCTATGTTTATCATACAACTAATAATACATCCTCACCTATCAGGTGAAAACAGCTTTTTGGTATCCATGTAGGAGCATATTCTGCTGTTTTTGTCAGTCTTACCGATTTATTTCCGTTCCTTATCTGGTTCTGTATAGTACGCATGATACTAAATCAAACCCTTACACAATCTATGCGTCTCACAAAGATAAGTATTCTTGCAATACTATCTACCGGGAAGCGGTGCAAAGGTAACACATCTGCACACTGTCTAATGTATCAAACTGTATCAAACTGTATCGAAGTGTATCGTAACGTATCGAAACGTATCGAAGTGTATCGAAACGTATCGAAGTGTATCGAAACGTATCGAAGTGTATCGAAACGTATCGAAGTGTATCCTAATGGTTGGAAGTGTACAGAGGTTTGAAAGGCGTCTAAAGAACCGCATTATGGCATTCCGAGGCCATTTTGGCTTTGGGGCGTTTGAAGATGCATTAATGTGCCAAATTCTGTATGGAAATGTTGCAATGAAATTGAGCATACTGAAGTGCTGTCACCTATTATTTGGACCTAACCCGATACGTGTTGTTGTGTGTCGCTGTGCATGTTTTGCATTGCTGCAATCACATTGTTATGTTGATGTGTATTCGGTAACTTGCTGCTTGTCAATCAAGTAGCATATATTCCTCCGACCGCCATTGTATCAAGTTCCAATGGGTATATGAGTTTATGAGTAAATGTATATACCTATCGAACGAAACTTATATACCTATCAGACGAAACCTATATACCTTTCGATAAATAGGTATAGATCTTTTCCCGGGGTGGGGGGGTGTCTATTCGCGCAAGGAGGCTGTACGATGACGGCAGAGTGTAGCAATGGGGCAATCGGTGCATCGGGGGTTGCGTGCCGTGCAGGTGTAGCGCCCGTGCAGAATGAGCAGGTGATGTGCCGTGCCAAGCCAATCCGCAGGAATGTGACGTAGCAATGTGCGCTCAACAGCTTCGGGCGTCTTGGCACTTTGTGGAGCTAACCCAATGCGTTTGGATACACGCATCACGTGCGTATCTACCGGCATAGCGGGTGAATCAAAATAGACAATGAGCATCACGTTTGCCGTTTTTCGCCCTACGCCCGGGAGTTTCATTAGCTCCTCACGCGTTGAGGGAATATTTCCTCCGTAATGCTCGGTCACATAGCGCGCCATTTCAACAAGGTGCTTTGCTTTGCTGTTCGGATAGGTAACGCTGCCGATATAGGGCTGTACCTCTTCGGCAGATGCCGCTGCCAATGCTCCCACGGTGGGGAACGCTTCAAAGAGGTCGGGGGTTACCATATTGACGCGCTTATCGGTACACTGTGCCGAAAGTATCACCGCAACTAATAGCTCATACGCAGAGCGATAGTGTAGCTCTGTAGTAGGATTGGGAATGGCGGCACTGAGCGCCTCTAGTACCGCGTGGGTTCGTTCCTCAATGCGCACCTTCGAATTGTGCCAGAAAGCGTATGTCGTTTTCGGAGAAGCGACGCAGATCGTTGCAGCGATACTTTAAGTTTGCCATTCGCTCAATACCCATACCGAGCGCATAGCCGCTGTATACCTCCGGATCAATGCCACAGTTCCGCAGTACGTTGGGGTCTACCATTCCGCACCCCAATATTTCTACCCATCCGGTCTGTTTACAAAGCGCACATCCGGCTCCGTGGCATATGTTGCACGATATATCCATTTCGGCGGATGGCTCGGTAAAGGGGAAATAGCTCGGGCGAAGGCGAATTTGCGTATCGGGTCCGAAGAATTCACGCGCAAAGAAGAGCAATAGCTCCCTAAGATCGCGGAACGAAACGCCTTTGTCTACATAAAGCGCTTCCGCTTGGTGAAAAAAACAGTGGGCTCGTGCTGAAATAGCTTCGTTGCGGTACACGCGTCCCGGGCAAATAACGCGGATGGGTGGTTGAGATTGCTCCATTACACGAATTTGTACGCTGGAAGTGTGCGTACGGAGCAATATGTCCGGCGATTGTTGTATGAAAAAGGTATCCTGCATATCGCGAGCAGGATGATCGGGCGGAAAGTTAAGTGCCGAAAATAGGTGGTAATCGTCCTCAATCTCAGGTCCCCGTGCAATGCTAAAGCCCAATTTGGTAAAGATGGCGAGAACCTCTTCTTCCACTAAAGAAAGCGGATGCCGGCTCCCCATCGGCAACGCATCTGCGGTGCGCGTTAAATCCTCGTGAGCTACCTCACGTACCTCTTCCAAATCGTGCCTAAACTGCGTTATTCGTTCAGTGGCGAGCTGCTTAACGCGGTTAACTACAGAGCCAAGGGCGCGTTTTTCTTCGGGAGCAAGTTGCTTAAATGCTTCAAAAAGTTCCGCTACGGCTCCTTTTCGGCTCAGGAAACGTATGCGTAACTCCTCTACTTCCTCCAGTGTTTTTGGCCGAAGCGCATCTAACTCTTCGGTAAGGTGATCAATTCGTTCTTGTAGGTTCACGTTGTTGTGGGGTAGAGTGTCCAATAATGTGCCGGTATCCTCCGAAGAAGACACCGGCAGCAGTCTGTTAATTGGGTTAACCGTTTACCTTAGCCATATGGGCAGTAAGGCAGAGAATCTTATTGGAATAACCCCATTCGTTATCGTACCAAGCAACCAATTTTACGAAATTGTCGTTCAGTGCAATACCGGCCTTAGCATCGAAAATACAAGTGTGTGCATCGCTTGTGAAGTCCGTTGATACAACGTCTTCTTCGCAATATTCCACAATTCCCTTCATATCGCCTTCAGCAGCGCGTTTTACGGCGTTCTTGATTTCGTCGTATGAGGCAGCTTTACCTAACAGAACGGTCAAGTCAACAACTGAAACGTCCATTGTGGGTACGCGGAACGACATACCGGTCAGCTTGCCGTTCAGCGAAGGAATTACCTTGCCTACTGCTTTAGCGGCACCGGTGGAAGAAGGAATAATATTGCCGATAGCACTGCGTCCACCGCGCCAATCCTTTAGGCTCGGTCCGTCTACTGTCTTCTGCGTAGCAGTTGCTGCGTGAACAGTAGTCATTAGCCCCATTTCGATGCCGAAATTGTCATGAATGATCTTAGCCAAAGGAGCCAAGCAGTTAGTTGTACACGAAGCATTGGATACGAACTGTGTGCCCTTTTGGTACTTATCCAAATTGACTCCCGTAACGAACATTGGCGTATCGTCCTTGGACGGCGCGGACATAACCACGTACTTAGCGCCGGCTTCGATATGTCCCTGAGAAAGTTCTTTGGTGAGGAAGCGTCCGGTGCTTTCAATTACGTATTCTGCTCCTACAGCACCCCAATTGATAAGGCGCGGTTCCTTTTCGGCAGTTACACGGATCTTGCGTCCATTAACCACCAGCATACCGTTTTCCGTATGTACTTCTCCCTTGAAACGTCCGTGTACTGAGTCATACTTCAGCATATATGCCATATAGTCAACATCAATCAAGTCGTTGATGGCAACTACTTGCAAATCATCGCGTTCCAATGAAGCCCTGAATACCAAGCGACCGATGCGCCCGAACCCGTTAATACCAACCTTTGTCATCTCTTTTTGCTCTTTATATTGTGTGATACTTATTATGCGTTTGTTATGCGTTTCTCCTTTCCTTGCCCTTGTGGCAAAGCTTCACTTTCTTTATTGTACGACAAAGATACTCATTTCGCATCATAATGCAATTGTATCGTATGCAGACGAAATACATCCCATACCGAATATTCTCAACTATACTACACCAAATAGCGCTCGTCTTGTAGTTTTTAGAGATAGATAAGTTGTGCGTATTGTACGGAAGCATAACAATGGTTGCTTTCGTTGATTCTTATTCAGATTTACGCTAATGCACCTTACCTGATTTATAGGTAGCGATCCATCTTGTAGGGTTAATCAAATAATTCTCCCGAAAAAAAGATAAAACAAGAACGATTCCTTCAGAGCGTTAAGGAACAATAAGTGTGGATTTGGGCTTTGGGTTACATAAAGCTCTTGCGGCGCAGGAGAAAGTCCTGTCCGAGATACTTCTCCCGCACGATATCGTTAGTGGCAAGTTCCTCGGCGGTTCCTTGAAAGAGCACTTTTCCTTCAAAGAGCAGGTAAGCTCGGTCTGTAATGGAGAGCGTTTCGTTCACGTTGTGGTCGGTAATGAGAATACCGATGTTTTGTCGTCTTAATCGCGCTACAATGTGCTGAATATCCTGCACGGCGATAGGATCTACCCCGGCGAAGGGCTCGTCCAGCATAATAAAGCGAGGATTGATAGCAAGACAACGGGCTATTTCGACGCGTCGGCGTTCCCCACCGCTCAGGCGATTGCCTTGATTCTTGCGCACTTTCTGCAAGCCGAACTCTTCAATCAGTTGCTCCAGGCGAGCTTTTCGCTCGTCACGAGCAAGGGAAGTCATCTCCAGCACGGTCATTATATTATCTTCCACGCTCATACGGCGGAACACGCTATCCTCCTGCGCTAAGTAACCGATACCGAGGCGCGCCCGTTTGTAGACGGGAAACTCGGTGATATCCATATCGTCCAAGAAGATGCGCCCCTCGTTTGGCACCACCAAGCCGACGGTCATGTAGAAAGTTGTGGTTTTGCCGGCTCCGTTGGGCCCCAGCAATCCAACGATTTCGCCCTGCTCAAGGGTAATAGATACGTGATCCACTACCGTTCGCCGGCTGTACTTTTTTACCAAATTACGAGTGGAAAGGCTTGCCATAGTAGCATTCGGGCGTTACGACTGATAATCAATTGCGCGACGCTCGCGCATATAGGGAGCGATAAGCTCCTTTACGATTTTTTGATGCTTTGGATGCGTAGCGTATGCTTTCAGCGCGTCCATATCGGCAACCTCCGCCACCAAACAGAAAGTGGGTGCTTCCGCCGGATTGCAGTTAATACCCACATGAAGCTTTTGAAGCGCAGTTATTTCGGCAGGAAGTGCCTCCAAAGCTGTTTTAATCGCATCGAGGTGAGCCGTTTTAGCGGATTCGTCCGTAAATCCGTCCAAAGTAAAGAGTACTATATGGCGTATCATACGATGTTCGATTTAGTCAACATTTCATCGAAGTGGGAATCCTTATAGCCGAGGAAGTAGAGTATTCCGTCCAAACCTACAAAAGATAGGCTCTGACCGGCTTCCGCTTTTACCTTAGGTTTGGCGTGAAAAGCTATGCCCAAGCCGGCGGCTTGCAGCATCAATAGGTCATTTGCGCCATCACCCACGGCAACAGTTTGCATTAAATCGACCTTTTCCACCTGTGCAATTAGTTTCAGTAGTTCGGCTTTGCGGTGCGAATCCACTATCTCACCCTTGTATCGCCCTGTCAGCTTACCATCTTCGCCTACCTCAAGTTGATTGGCATAGACGTAATCAATGCCGAATTTGCGCTGCATATAAAGCCCAAAGTACATAAATCCCCCTGAAAGAATCGCTATTTTGTAGCCCATCAGCTTGAGGATTTTCATCAATCGCTCGATTCCCTCCGTCATGGGTAGGTTTTCGGCAATATCTTCCATCACGTTCACGTCTAACCCCTTGAGCAAAGCGACCCGTTCAGTGAAGCTTTCCTTAAAGTCGATTTCGCCGCGCATTGCACGTTCGGTGATGGCTTTTACCTTATCGCCCACTCCGTTGCGTGCTGCCAATTCGTCAATAACTTCCGTCTGGATTAGCGTTGAATCCATATCGAAACAGATCACGCGGCGCATCCGTCGGAACATGGATTCTCTTTGGAACGAGATGTCCATATTGAGCCGAGCCGATATATCTACGAGCTTTTCCTGCAGTTTTTCCACATTGCGCGGTGTGCCTCGCATAGAGAATTCGATACTGGCATTGGGGGCGCGTTGCCCTTCATCCAAAGGAATACGGCCGGTCAAACGGCGAATATTGTCGATGTTCAAACCTTGCTCCGCCGCTTCATCGGACAGAGCAGCAAGCATTTCGGCAGTAATCTTGCGCGCCACCACGGTAATGATGTAGCGGTTCTTGCCCTGAGCATCTACCCACTCCATGTAGTTCTCCGGTGAAATGGGGTTGAATCGGATGGAAACATCCAATTCGTAAGCGCGATATAGCAGATCCTTGAAAATATCACCGCTTTGCTTTTCGCTTGTTTCGAACAGAATCCCCAAGTTGAGGTTGTTGTGTATATCCGCCTGACCAATATCCAAAATAAAGGCGTTCCGTTTAGCCAATATTTCCATTAGCGAAGCGGTTACACCAGGGCGGTCTTCGCCCTGAATGGTGGCGAGGATTAGTTTGCGTCGGTCGCCACCGGCTTTCGTGCGACGGCTCCTGCTCCTGCGTGCTGTCGGAACGTTTTTGCGCGGTGTAGTTTTGTTCTCTTTCATCTTCTCGTTGTTCGTCATTTCGTCCGCTATCTTTCTCGCCACAAAGATAAGCGTTTCGTGCGAAGCAGGATAAAACCGATCCTCCCGAATCAGCCCCTACCAAGCAAATGCCCTTAACCGAAGCGCTATACCCGTCTGAATGAAGAGAGGCAGATCCGCATCTCTATTTGCTTGTAGTTGTCGCCCTATCAGAAAGAAGAGTCGCCAGGAGCGGTGCGCAGATAGATCGAACGAAACGTAGCCACCCAAACGAGCTTCCGCCAGCGGAGTAGTTCCGATACCACCTATTCCGATGCTCATAAGTGTACCGAAGTTCATACGTTTGCCCATATTCAATCCTCCTTCTCCCACAATGTTTATCGAATAGGAGGGCTTTGTCTCGTTCCGTTCCGAAAGTTTAGTGCCAATAGAGCCGCCCCAGCCGAAAGTGCCTCCTTCCCCTCCACGGGTTACCTTTAGCACAGCCACCTCGCTGCTCCATGCTTGCGATCCGCAGAATGTTCGCTCCATTCCTTGTGAGCAATCCACCACAATGGCACTCATTTCCGTTCGTTCGAAGGCGGCAAAGCGCTTTTGCCCCCAAACGAGGTCTGCCAGCCAATAACTGGCATCTGCGGATAGAATTCCCGCGGCAGCTCCAGCCAATACATCGCTTCCCCAGTGGCGATTGTTCAGAATGCGTCCATAAGCCGTCAGACTCGCTGTCAGATACCCAAATGAGGCGAGTAGCGGATAGCGCTCACCGTAAGCAAGGTCCAACAATTCGGCGCCGAGGAAAGCGGTTGCCGTATGTCCGCTCGGAAACGAATTGTGCGAATTGCCCTGCGGGCGCAGCCTGCCCACCGTATACTTGGTGCCGAGTACTCCGAGCAATGCTATTCCTACAGCGAACGAATGTGCCGTATAATGATATGCACTGCCCCCTCGTGGGGTGATACCGCATGCTGGGAGCGATAGTGATAGAGCAAGCGGAGCAAATTGCACGTAGTCGTCCCAGTACATTCTCAGATGAGGGAAGTATCTGTTCCGTATATTGCGGATATGCCAATCGGCTTGCGGAGCCGCTGTAGCGGCAAGGATGAGCAGGGGCATAGCTGCAAGCGGACGCACCTCCATCACCCTATCCGTCCGCACCAGTACTGTATCCGTCCGTAACGATACTGTGTCCGTCCGCATCGGCACCGATATCGTATCTTTTCCCATTAGTCCTGCAGACCTTCCCATTGAGAACAGCGATGAATCCCTCCGCATCAGCATCACCGATCCACCCTCCAATGACAACAATGTATCTGCCCGAGCCATCTCTGCTGCTCTGAGAACGGAGCAGATGGATGATACGAGTATCCCGAGCAAAAAGAGCTTTATTCCGATACGCATAGCTGCTGCAAAGATAACTCATTCCGATTCGCTGCATCACGCCCCACGATACCTTGCATTCTCCTTATGGATAACCTCCGATTAGTTCAGATTAATTCCGATAAATTCAGATATTCTCCCTCGAACATGTAGCCCACACCCTATCTCCCTTCGCTCCCACAACTGCGCACTTTGCGCACAGTTCTACGGGGAAAATGGAGCGGAGGATGGGGGGAAACTGAGCGTTTGTTTAGTGCGGTCGGAGAAAAGTCTATAGACTTTCGGAAGATACTCTATAGACTTTTTCAGAAAACTCTATAGACTTTTCTCGGATACCCTATAGACTTTTTCCAGATACCTCCGTACAAACGCTCGAACAGCATGGGAGCAACGATCCGTTTGTATGGGAGAACCGCTCCGTTCCCATCGTACAACCGAACAGCTCCTTTGGATGGAGAGCGCAAACTCCTCGGTAGAGCGATTTGATTCCACTAAGGGAAAGCACTGCCTCCTCGGTAGAAGAAATCCAACGAAGGGCATAAATAAATTGCTTCCCATCGTACAACCGTTCTGGTGTATTGGTAGACGTGTTTTAATTCCTCTGGTGAAGCGGTTCGGTTTATACCGATTGTTTGGTTCGCTGGATCGGGATTGTTGCTGTACCGGATTGTGATTCGTGCGAAAGAGTATCCGCAGAAAACGAGAATGGAGGTGAGAGTAACGGGCTGTTTTTTTCTCGGGAAAGGGGCGAAATGGTTATCTTTGCGCGGTCGGAGTACGGAGCAATTGGCAACCGGCTTCCGATGGAAGGAAAGGGAATATGAAGGAAATCAGAAACTTCTGCATCATTGCTCATATCGATCACGGTAAGAGCACGCTGGCGGATCGTCTGCTTGAGGCAACACATACGGTGGAAGGCAAAACGCCCGAGGATCAGCTTTTAGATAGTATGGATCTGGAGCGGGAACGCGGTATTACCATTAAGAGTCACGCCGTACGGCTGCAGTATCCCTACAATGGGGTCACTTACACGCTCAACTTGGTTGATACTCCGGGACACGTAGATTTTAGTTACGAAGTGTCGCGTTCCATTGCATCGTGCGAGGGGGCTCTGCTCTTGGTGGATGCCACGCAGGGAATTCAGGCGCAGACCATTTCGAACCTCTACTTAGCGATGGAGAACGATTTGGTCATTATCCCCGTGATCAATAAGATAGACTTGGCGGGCGCCAAACCCGAGGAGGTAGAGGACGAAATTGTGGATCTACTCGGTTGCGAGCGGAGCGAAATCCTCCGAGCCAGCGGAAAGACGGGCGAAGGAGTAGACAAAATTTTGGAAACAATAATCGAGCGCGTACCATCGCCCACCGGTGATACAGAGGCGCCACTTCAGTGCCTTGTGTTCGACTCGATGTACAACGCCTACCGCGGGGTAATTGCTTACGTCAAAGTGGTGAACGGAACGCTGCGTGAGAAGGATAAGGTTCGCTTTATGTCTACCGGCTTTGAGTACGATGCCGAGGAAATAGGTATTCTACGTATGCAACCAGTTCCGTGTAAGGAGCTGAAAGCGGGCGATGTGGGCTACATCATTACTGGAATTAAGGAGAGCAAGGACGTAAGGGTGGGGGATACAGTGACCCATTCGGAATGCCCTGCCGAAGCACCGATTGAGGGCTTTGAGGAGGTAAAGCCGATGGTGTTTGCCGGTGTATATCCCATCGATAGCAAGGATTTTGAGAATTTACGCAGTTCGTTGGATAAGTTGCGGCTGAACGATGCTTCGCTTACGTTCTCTCCGGAAAGCTCGGCAGCGTTGGGCTTCGGCTTCCGCTGCGGCTTCTTGGGGTTGCTCCATATGGAAATTGTTCAGGAACGATTGGAGCGCGAGTTCAATATGGATGTAATCACCACTGTGCCGAACGTATCCTATAGGGTATACGACCGCACGGGCGGGCACAAAGAGGTACACAATCCTTCGGGGTTGCCCGATGTGACACGTATTGAGCGTATCGAAGAACCGTATATCAGGGCAACCATTATAACGCGCGCCGAGTACATCGGTCCGGTAATGACGCTCTGCCTTGATAAGCGCGGTGAGCTGGTCAGCCAAAACTTTATAACTGGTAATCGCGTGGAGCTGCACTTTGATATGCCCCTGGGCGAAATAGTGATTGACTTTTACGACAAATTGAAGAGCATATCGCGCGGATACGCTTCGTTTGACTACCACATCACGGACTTTAGGCCGTCCAAGTTGGTTAAGTTGGACATATTGCTCAACGGTGAACCGGTGGATGCACTCTCCACCTTAACGCACGTGGATAACAGCATTCCGTTTGGCAGACGTATGTGCGAGAAGCTGAAGGAGCTCATACCGCGTCTGCAGTTCGATATAGCGGTACAAGCCGCCATAGGCGCAAAGATTATTGCCCGCGAAACCATTAAGGCGGTACGCAAGGACGTAACGGCAAAGTGTTACGGAGGCGATATAAGCCGAAAGCGGAAACTTCTGGAAAAGCAGAAGGAGGGAAAGAAGAGAATGAAGCAAATCGGAACGGTTGAGGTGCCGCAAAAGGCATTCCTTGCCGTGCTAAAGTTGGATTGATATGGCAGACGCAACGGGACCAAAGAAGCGTAAGCGTGCTACCGTAGCGACGCCGTCAACGGCATCGGCGGTGGGCTCCTTGGAAGGTATGCTACCGCCTCAGGCTATTGAGATGGAGCGTGCTGTACTGGGAGCAATTATGCTGGAGCCGGAGGCTTATTACGAGGTATCGCAGATCATTTCCGCGCAATCGTTTTACGTAAAGGCACACGAAGTAATCTACGATGCCATCGTCACGCTGGCGGCTCATCAGAAACCGCTCGATATGCTTTCGGTTATTGAAGAGCTTCGCCGTACGGATGAGTTGGAAACAGCCGGAGGCGCGGCAGCGGTAGCAGAACTGACCCGCAACGTAGCCGGAGCTGCCAACTTGGAGTACCACGCCCATATCGTTGCCGATAAGGCAATGAGCCGAGGCTTAATTGGTTTTGCCTCCGGTGTAATGACGCGCGCCTACGAAGATGCCGAAGAGGTGGATCAGCAGGTTCAGGCTGCCGAATCGACACTTTTCGAGCTGGCGCAGTTTAAGATGCGCAAAGATATTGTTCGTGTAGACGAACTGAAAGATAACTTCCAGTATCGTTTACAGGAAGCCGCCAACAAGGCGGACGGCATCAGCGGTATACCTAGCGGACTATACGAGTTGGACCGTATGACCAACGGCTGGCAGCGTGGCGAATTAATCGTTATCGGAGCGCGCCCCCGTATGGGTAAAACTGCTTTCGCCATGACTATGATCAAAACGCTTTCCATTGATCAGGACGTGCCTACGCTGTTCTTCTCGATGGAAATGACTAAGGATGCACTGATGGACCGTTTGGTCAGCAACTTTTGTGAAATCCCCTTAAGTCATATCCGTAGCGGTAAATTAGAGGATTACGAATGGGAAACGCTGAAGGAACGCTTACCACTCTTGGAGGGCAAACCTGCCTATCTGGACGAATCTACCGGTCTTTCCATCTTTGAGCTCAGAAGCAAGTCGCGCCGCGCCGTACGTGAAAAAGGGGTGCAAATGATCATCATCGACTACTTGCAGCTGATGAATGCCGAAGGAACCTACTTCGGTAACCGCGAACAGGAGATCGCGCTCATATCACGCTCACTCAAGTCGCTCGCCAAAGAGCTCAATTTACCCATCATTGTGCTGGCGCAGCTCAACCGTGAGGTGGATAAGCGTATGCAGGGCGATGCTGATAGCAAGAAGCCTCAACTCTCCGACTTACGCGAATCCGGCTCCATTGAGCAGGATGCCGATGTGGTTTGCTTTATTCACCGTCCGGAAGAATACGGCATCCGTACGTTTTCAACCGATAACAGTTCTACGCAAGGCAAAGCCGAGTTTATTGTAGCAAAGCACCGTAACGGTCCTACCGGTGATATACGCCTATCTTTCTTGGGCGAATTTACCAAGTTTGTGGCTGCCGATGCCGGTGGCTTCATACAGCGCGAAAGCTCAATGGGCATCGGTAGTTTGGATCAGAACAATATGCCGCCGGAAGCGTTTATGTCCAATGAGGCAAACCCCTTCTAACCCATCGGCACCCAACTTGCCGGATGCCGACTTTGGGCTCCTTAGTGGTAAGCGTGCCGCCTACTATACGTTGGGGTGCAAGCTCAACTTCTCCGAAACCTCCACAATCGGAGGCGAATTGGAGCAGTACGGAGTTACCCCGGTACCGAAGGGCGAGTGCGCTGATATCTGTGTGATTAACACGTGTAGCGTAACGGCTCAAGCCGATAAAAAGGGGCGTAACCTAATCCGTCAGGTGGTTCGAGCCCATCCCACGGCAGTAGTGGTGGTTACCGGCTGCTATGCGCAACTGGCTGCTCCCGAGCTACTCGCTATGGAGGGCGTATCGTTGGTCATCGGTACCGGACGAAAGAGTGAAATAGCTACTCATGTAGCCGCATACCTAACCGCGCTACGTGACGGACGGAAGCTCCCTCGGGAGGAGGCGCTCCTCGTGGGCTCCTGGGAGTTGCTCCATCGCTTTGAAAAGGGTTGCTCGCGAGACGATCGCACGCGTCACTTCCTCAAAGTACAGGACGGATGCAACTGCGCTTGCAGCTATTGCACTATACCCAAGGCTCGGGGCAGAAGCCGTAACGGCTCCATTGCCTCTATGGTAGCAGCCGCTCGCAAGGTAGTCGCCGAGGGCGGTCGCGAAATTGTGCTCACCGGCGTGAACATAGGCGACTTTGGGCGCACTACAAAGGAACGTTTTGAAGATTTGGTCCTCGCTTTGGATGCCGTGGAGGGCATTGAACGGTACCGAATCAGTTCCCTTGAGCCGGAGCTGATTAGTGACGAACTGATTGATATTGTAGCCGCCTCGCATCACTTTATGCCTCATTGGCACATTCCCTTGCAGAGCGGTAGCGACGAAGTGCTCCGCTTGATGCGTCGCAAGTATCGTCGTGCCCTTTTTGCCGATCGATTGGAGCGAATCAAACGCTTGATGCCCGATGCTTTTGTCGGCTTGGACATAATCGTGGGCATGCGTGGCGAAACGGACGCTCTGTTTGAGGAAACACGCGCTTTTCTGAGCGAAATGCCCTTCACCCGACTCCATCTTTTTACCTATAGTGAGCGCAAGGGAACGGATGCCCTATCCATTCCTCATATCGTAACGCCCGCCAAAAAGAAGATTCGTTCCCAAATATTGCACCGGTTAAGTATGGAGCACCTCAGCGCCTTCTATAATAGTTTCAACGGTCAGTGCCGACCGGTGTTGTGGGAAAGCAGCGAGCACGAAGGGCAAATGAGTGGATTCACCGATAATTACATCAAACTGATCGCTCCCTACGATGTATCGCTTACCAACCGTATCACTCCGGCACGCATTGGGGCGCAACTTTCTCCGGACGAGGAGCTTTGTTACGGCGAACCTTTGTCCACGATTCTTTCGTAGCGTATGGTAAAGCTCGCTGTAGTGATTCTCAATTGGAACGGAAAGGAACTATTGGAGCGGTTCCTCCCGGCCCTGTGTGCATTTACGCCGAAGGAAGTTGCCGAAATTGTGGTTGCCGATAACGGTTCCACGGACGGTTCCGCCGCTTTTGTCGCCTCAGCATATCCCCAAATTCGTCTGCTTTCGTATCCCGACAATAAAGGCTATGCCGGAGGCTACAATCGTGCGCTAAGGGAGGTGGACGCGGAGTTCTACTGCCTCCTCAATAGTGATATTGAAGTAACGCAAGGGTGGACGGAGGCACCGGTAGCTTTTTTGGAGCAGTATCCTCGTGTGGCAGCCGTGCAACCCAAGCTGCGTAGCTATAGTCGGCGCGAACTGTTTGAATATGCCGGTGCTGCGGGCGGATATATAGATCGGTATGGTTATCCCTATTGCCGCGGACGGCTCTTTGATTCCGTTGAAGCCGATTTAGGACAATACGATGATGCCGTGCCGATCGGATGGGCAAGCGGTGCCGCGCTCTTTATCCGGAGTAAAAGCTTTTGGGCGGTAGAGGGCTTTGACGAAACCTTCTTTGCGCATATGGAGGAGATCGATTTGGCACTCCGATTGAGACGCCGAGGCGAACAGCTCTATTATGTACCGCAAAGTGTGGTATATCACGTGGGGGGAGCTACCCTTAGCGGCGAATCGCCCCTTAAGGTGAAGCTCAATTATCGCAACAACTTGCTGATGCTCTATAAGAACCTGCCCCGAAGCAAGTCGCGCACCGTTCTTTTCGCCCGTGCTTTCCTTGATACGCTTTCCAAGTGGGTATATCGCTTGAAGGGCGAAAAGGCGGCGGCACGAGCGGTTATCGAAGCACGCAAAGAGTACCGGGCGATGCGCCACGCGTACACGCCGCCTAAGAACGTCGCATCATTACCGCTTCTTCCGGGGAAAGGCTCCGTGGTGTGGGCATACTTTGCCCGCAAAAGGCACCGATTTACCGATTTACCCCCAAAGATGCAGGGGCAATAGAGCAAATCCCCGCGCCTCCTTGCGTCCTCGGGACGCACTAATACAATAAGTCAAAGAACACCGTCCCTCGTGGGAAGTGTATCGAAACGTATTAAAGTGTATCGAAGTGTATCGTAACGTATCCTAACGTATTAAACTGTATCGAAGTGTATCAAAGTGTATCAAACTGTATCAAAGTGTATCGAAACGTATTAAAGTGTATCGAACTGTATCAAAGTGTATTGAAACGTATTAAACTGTATCGTAGGATAAGTTTATCGGAACTTATCAGTGTTTATCGGAATTAATCCGATTAGCCCCGATTGGCTCCGATAAAGTCGGATTTATTCGGATAATCGGCATAGCCGTGGGCAGTTACGCCCCATAAGTAAGTGCGCTGCGGGTGACTACTCTCCCGCAGCGCGCTTTGTGCCGCCACGGCGCGGATGGTGCGCCGTGGATCGTGTTGCTCAGTTATCGTTGGATGAGGAGGCGCTGCGCATCGCCACCCACGCGGAGCAGATAGGTGCCTTCCGCATAGGCGGATAGCTCAATTTGCAGCATACCGTGATCATCGGTGCGCGCTTCGTATAGCAACGTGCCGTTTGCGTCGTAGAGGCGTACCAAGGCATCCGCCTTTGCTGCCTTCACATTTACATATGTGCTCGCCGGATTCGGGTAGAGGCGTACAGAGCTACTTTCCACCCTATTCGCAGCGGTTTTCTTCGTAAAGGTTGCCTTTATTTTGGTAGCACCCTTCACTACGAACTTTTTGGTAGCGAGGATATCCGTACCGTTAGCGGTAAGCGCTTTCAGCTCGTAGCCATCCGCAGGTGTCGCTACGATGGTGAGCTCGGTATCCAATGGTACTGCGCTTAGGTCATCGGCTCCGGTTGCATCCAGTAGCCCTTCGCCTTCCTGCGTCAATTCCACTGCAAAGGTTTTCTTAGTAAAGATTGCCTTCACCTCAGTATTTTCTTTTACTACCACTTTTTTAGAGGCAAGTATATCGGCACCATTGGCGGTGAGTGCTTTTAGCTCGTAACCGTCTGCCGGTGTCGCGATGATGGTCAATTCAGTTGCATACATCACAGACTTTAGGTTTCCGGCACCGGTGGATCTGAGTATACCTTCGCCCTCCTTAGTGAGCGTTACGGTAAAGGTTTTCTTGGCGAAAGTGGCTTTTACTTCCGTGGCTTCCTTTACTACCACTTTCTTTGTAGCGAGTATATCGGCACCATTAGCAGTAAGCGCTACAAGCGTATAGCCTTCTGCCGGAGTGGCTTCAATCGTCAGCTCGTTACCGTATTCCACTGCATTGAGGTTATCGGCACCGGTAGCGTTGAGCGTTCCTTCGCCCTCCTTAGTGAGCGTTACGGTAAAGGTTTTCTTGGCGAAAGTGGCCTTTACTTCCGTGGCTTCCTTTACTACCACTTTCTTTGTAGCGAGTATATCGGCACCATTAGCAGTAAGCGCTACAAGCGTATAGCCTTCTGCCGGGGTTGCGTCAATCGTCAGCTCGGTGCCGTATTCCACCGCATTGAGGTTATCGGCACCGGTAGCGTTGAGCGTTCCTTCGCCCTCCTTGGTGAGTGTTACGGTAAAGGTTTTCTTCGCGAAAGTGGCTTTTATTTCGGTAGCACCCTTCACTACAATCTTCTTTGTGGCAAGGATATTCGTTCCGTTGGCGGTAAGCGCCGTAAGTTCGTATCCTTCCGCAGGGGTGGCTTTAATTGTCAGCTCCGTACCTTCCAGAACAGCGTTGAGATCAGCGGTACCTATTACGTTGAGTGTGCCCTCCCCTTCAATCGTTTTAGTTACAGAGAATTGGGTGCTGGGTTTACCATTATAGATAGATTCAGAGGATCCATTTATACTAAATGTAAACCAGTTCTTTTCCCGGGCAAGATCCACATCATGGCTATAGCAAAGATTCCCCTCCGGTTCGGAATAACAATATACAACAAACCTTCCGGGGCTTAGTCTTGGGCGATTAACAAGACTTTTGACTAAAAGAGTCATCTCAGGGCCTCTAATTTGATTGTTATAGCATTTAAGCTCAGTCAACGCGGTACAGTCCGATACATCCAATGCAGTCAGTCGATTCCCATAGCAGGTAAGCTGTGTCAACGCGGTACAGCCCGATGCATTTAAGCTAGCTAATAGATTATAGTTGCATTTCAGCTGTGTCAACGCGGTACAGTCCGATACATCCAACGCGGTCAGTCGGTTTTTCCAGCAACTAAGCTCTGTCAATGCGGTACAGCCCGATACATCCAATGCAGTCAGTTGATTCCGGATGCAGCTAAGCTTTGTCAACGCGGTACAGCCCGATACATCCAATGCAGTCAGTTGATTGTCCCCACAGTCAAGTGAAGTCAACGCGGTACAGCCCGATACATCCAATGCAGTCAGTTGATTCCCATAGCAGGTAAGCTTTGTCAACGCGGTACAGCCCGAGACATCCAACTTAGTCAGGTGATTGCCCCCACAGTCAAGTGAAGTCAACGCGGTACAGCCCGATACAAACAAGAAGATTAGTTGATTGCCCCTACAGTCAAGTGAAGTCAACGCGGTACAGCCCGATACATCCAATGCAGTCAGTTGATTCTGGTAGCATGTAAGCGTTGTCAACGCGATACAGCCCGATACATCCAATGCAGTCAGTTGATTCTGGTAGCTTGTAAGCGTTGTCAACGCGATACAGCCCGATACATCCAATGCAGTCAGTTGATTCTGGTAGCATGTAAGCGTTGTCAACGCGATACAGCCCGATAAATCCAATGCAGTTAGTTGATTCTGGTAGCAGGTAAGCGTTGTCAACGCAGTACAGCCCGATACATCCAATGCAGTTAGTCGATTATCGTTGCAGGTAAGCGTTGTCAACGCGGTACAGCCCGAGACATCCAAGCTAGTCAGGCTATTCCGGGGGCAGTCAAGCGCTATCACGTTTCCACGAATGACAATCTGTTGATTTGTGATCGTATAGAGTTTGTAACCTTGTAGCGGTTGTTCTTCAACTCCATCAATCGTAAAGTCATCATAGGCAATAATATAAAGATAAATTTGTTCGCCTACGTTTTTAGCGGTGGTCATCGTGATGATGCCGCTGCCTACCTGCCCGTAAGCGGGCAATCCCGCTAAGAGCGTAGCGAGGAAAAGGAATAGATAAATGCGTATCTGTTTTGTCATTGCTTTATATCCGTTACTATGTTTGTTTTTTGCTTTCTATTCTATGCCATCAGTGCCATAATATCCGAATTTCTGTAACGGTTACTTTAGGCATTTGTACTGTGTATGAATGTTTTTCTGTTATTGACGTATAAGTTTTTCCATCAAAGTAATGTGGCGTAGCAAGGTGTAGCTATGGCGTAGGGAGCGACATTCCGATAGAGAATGGCAGCGAGCAAGCGATTGCCCTCACTGCTCTTTGGGGTAGTAAGGCATTCTCGCCAAGATAGTGCGGTGCCGTAAAAGGCGTTACACTGTGCGTCCATTGTTACTTTTTTATCTAAGGCTCTGCCACCACGCTTTTTTTGAGGCGTACCGCCCAGCTGCCTGTCGCTTGGTAGGAGCAGAGCAGGCTTGCGCCCCGATCCCCACTCCCTTGCATAGCGGTTTACGTAGCAAATATAAACTTTTATTTCCATTTGGGGTATAGGTTCGCCATTAAGAGCCTACCGCCTATTCCCCTGAGGAACGATGCAAAGGTACAACGTAGCGTACCCCCTAAGTGTATCGAAACGTATTAAAGTGTATCGAAGTGTATCGTAACGTATCCTAACGTATTAAACTGTATCGAAGTGTATCAAAGTGTATCAA
>QWCK01001350.1_pt1 | contig 36549 bp, 37 predicted proteins | sample 1972571 | NCBI WGS metagenome assembly QWCK01 (sample SAMN09866710, study PRJNA288562) | Human gut metagenome isolate term2_stool, whole genome shotgun sequencing... | isolation source: gut | host: Homo sapiens | place: USA: California | reverse complement strand
GCTTGAACAACGTGAAAGCCAGCGTCTTTAGGCGCTGGCTGGTGATTTGGGCTTATAGCCCTGGTGCAAACCACCCGTTAGACGGGTGGTTATGATTGTATCGAAAAATCCTCTGGCAAGTACCAGAGGATAAGAGTTTATTTCATTGTTGGGAAGAGCAATACGTCACGGATAGTGGTTGTATCAGTGAGGAGCATGCAAAGACGGTCGATACCGATACCCAAACCACCTGTTGGTGGCATACCGTATTCAAGAGCTTCGATGTAGTCGTAGTCGATACCTGTTGCCTCATCATCACCAAGTTCTTTGGCTTTAGCTTGGGCTTCGAAACGGCTAAGCTGGTCGATTGGGTCGTTCAACTCAGTAAAGGCGTTACCGTATTCCTTGGTCATAATGAAGAGCTCAAAGCGGTCAGTAAAGCGTTCGTCTTCAGGGTTTTTCTTAGCGAGTGGAGAGACAGCTACTGGATGACCGTAGACAAAGGTTGGTTGAATCAAGGTTTCTTCGACAAATTCTTCAAAGAAAGCATTGATAATGTGACCAACTTCAGTGTAGTGTTTCTCAACTGGAACTTTCTTCTCAGCAGCGATAGCTTTAGCTTCTTCGAAAGTCATGTCTTGCCAGAAATCTACACCAGTAATTTCTTTGATAGCATCCACCATGTGAACACGTTTAAATGGTTCATTGATCTTGATTTCAGTGCCTTGATAGTTTACTGGACCATCTCCCTTAACTGCTTTAGCAGCGTGTTGGATAATGCCCTCAGTTAAGTCCATGATGTCTTGGAAGTCTGCATAAGCTTGGTAAACCTCGATAGAAGTGAACTCAGGGTTATGAGTGGCGTCCATTCCCTCGTTACGGAAAATACGCCCAATCTCGTAAACACGTTCCATACCACCAACGATGAGGCGTTTTAAGTGAAGCTCAGTTGCGATACGAAGTACCATGTCAATGTTCTGTGCATTGTGGTGAGTAATAAATGGACGAGCAGCAGCACCACCGGCTTCATTATGAAGAACAGGTGTTTCCACTTCAAGGAAACCTTTTTGGTCTAGATAACGACGGATTTCAGAGATGATTTTTGAACGAGTGACAAAGCGCTCAAAGCTTTCACGGTTAGAAATCAAGTCAAGGTAACGTTTACGGTAAATTGTTTCAACATCAGTCAAACCGTGGAATTTCTCTGGAAGTGGGCGAAGTGCTTTAGACAAGTGTGTGATGTGAGTTGCCTTGATAGAGAGCTCTCCCATATCTGTACGCATGACTTCACCTTCGACACCGAGGAAGTCACCGAGATCAGCCTTCTTAAAGATTTCATAGTTTTCTTCACCAACAGCATCTTTACGAACGTAGATTTGGATTTGACCTTCTCGGTCTTGAAGATGGGCGAAGCCGACTTTACCTTTACCACGTTTACTAACTAAACGTCCAGCGATAGTAGCAGTTTCGTTTAATTCATGTAATTGTTCTTTATCGAGTTCTGCAAATTTGTCTTTTAGTTCTTGAGAGTTAGCAGTACGTTCAAAACGTTTTCCGAAGGGATCAATTCCTTGTTCACGGAGCGCAGCCATTTTTTCACGGCGAACGATCTGCTGGTCATTTAGTTCTTCCATATGTTCTGTAGACATGAAATCCTCCTAATTTTACTCAAAATTTGATACGATGAGTCTTTTTGCGATACTCCCATTTTATCATAAATAGTCAAGAAATTCACGGATATTCTTTGAAAACTAAAAAGAACTTGACCATTAAGATCAAGTTCCATTATTTTCCTTGATAGGAAGTGTCATTCCACATTTCCAGAGTGAAGGTTTCAAAATCCTTGGTTTCTAAAACTGTTAGACTAGCATTTGCTAAACCTCCATCTTTTCGAAGAAGGGGTTCTTTATAACCGAGAAGGGTACGAAGACTAGCAGTGAGATTCGCACCATGACCAACGATTAGAACTCTCTCAGCCTGACTCCCCTTCAGAGATTTGATAAATTGAATGGTACGTTGAGTTGTAGAGTAGAGGGATTCCGCTTCAAACATTCTTGTATCGAACTTAGCTAAGTTTGTACGAAAAGCCTTGATTTGTTGTGGGTAGATGGCCTCTAATGTTGCAATTTTTAATCCCTCTAGTTTTCCGAGATGCCATTCACGCAGGACAGGAATAGTCTCTAAAGGACATTGTATCTGGAGTTGACTTTGGATAATTTCAGCAGATTTGACCGCTCTTGGTAAATCACTTGAATAAATCTCATCGAAAGGGATATTGCTGAGATATTGACCGAGCGCCTTTAAGGTATCAATAGACTCAGGAAGAAGAGGTGAGTCCCCTCCGGCACCTTGGAAACGTCCTTCAAGATTCCAGATAGTTCGGCCATGACGCACAAAATAGAGTTTCATCAGTTGTTTTCCTCCAAGATATCTGCAAAATCTGCTTTCACAAAGCTAGCCAAGTCTTGTGGAGCAATAATGATACTATGCCCGACTTCCCCAGCAGAGACGATCATTTTGTCTAAATCTAAAGCTGTTTTATCAATAAAAATAGGATAGTTGTGTTTTTGGCGAATGCCGACGGGGTTATTTGCCCCATGAATATAGCCTGTCGTTTTTTCTAGGTCTTTTTGTGGAATCATACTCACTTTTTTATTACCAGAAACCTTTGCTAATTTTTTTTCAGCGAGGTGTTCTGTTATGGGGACGATTCCGATAATTGGGCCTGTCTTGTCCCCCAGCAGAGCCAAGGTTTTAAAGATATGTGTTCGATCATATTCCGAAGGAAGTTCACCCTCAAGCGCATTGATTTGAATCCCTGTGTGCTCAATTCCTGCCTTGGTCAAGATTTGTTCGACCAAGGTTTTCTTAATCTTAACTTTTTTTGCCATTATTTATACTTATCCTCCAATTGACTCATCCAGATACCAAGCCAAATGCCAAGTGCAAAGAAGAAGGCGATGAGAACATAGCTCACGATGGAAAGTCCAGTGTATTGGATACTTTCAGCACTTCCAGCATTTGGAATCAAAATCAAGAGAGTGCTTGATAGCACAATCCCAATAATAAAGTGATAAACACGGGAGTGGTAGTTGTTCAAGGCATGGTCCATTAATTTTGAAAAGATAATAAGAGTTGCTCCTGCACCAATCCCGATAGGAAGGAAGGTACCAAATAAATCGAAGGTCTTAAAGCCAGTTAGCATCGGAGCGTACAGTCCTAAAATCAAGAGTAGATTTGATGGACTTAAACCAGGCACCAAGACACCAAGAGCTAAAAGAACACCTGCCAAGATAAAACTAGCGAAACTGGCGCTGAGAGAACCCACAACAAAGTTTAGCGCGTAGAGCCCTAGACCTGAAAGGGTAAAGGTAGTCCAGAACCAGACTAGATCAATCTTATCACGATCAGATTCTCGAGTAGATTCTTTAAGGAGGCTAGGAACTGTACCGATGATAGCTCCAGCAAAGCTCCACAAAACATAGACTTGGTAATTTTCTAGCAAATACTCGATTGGATAAGAAAACAAACCAATACCTAGCAACATCCCGATGGCTACTGGGATAAAGTATAGGACATTCTCTTTAAAATCCTTAAAGGGATGAGCAAGAAAGCCAATCATTCGCTCGTAGATTCCCAAAATCGCTGCCAGAACACCACCAGAAATTCCAGGTAGGATAAATCCTAAGGCGATGACGATTCCTTTAATAACTCTTGCAATCCATGAAAACATATTAGACTCCTCAATTTCATAAATTTCTTTCTCTGTCTTATCAATTATAACACAGACGGCAAAAAAATGAAAAAGCAAGTGAAAAAGTTGCGATTTTCACTTGCTTTATGGTCTTAAAAATAGCTTTCTGAAGGTTTCTTCTTTTTCCTTATCAGTAGAAATGAGATTGATGTCTAGGTGATGTTCAAATCCTGCAATTTTTCCTTTGGAAGTATACTGATGGAGGTCATAGTCTAAATCAGTATTGGGTGTGGCCTCAAAGTAGCCTGAGTCTGTCCCATAAGAAGGAATCCAGACGGCCGAGAAATTCTTCGTATTGATGCTATGTTCTTGCATGAAATAAACACCAATGTAAATCCCGATATTTTTAGCGCCCAGCGATTCAAGTTTAGCCCGAAAAGCTTCGACTCCGTCATTCATATCGGCCATTGTTTTTTCCTCAACGTCAAGCCAGTAATAACTAGGGTTGTATGGAGAAGCAGAATTGTAGAAAACTTCAGCCGCTTTTTCCATTTCTTCTTTGTTCGTACCAGCTAAATAAGCATAAACGGCTACGGGGACATTGCGCTTTTGAAATTCTGAAATATGATTTTTATAGGATTTATCGACTCCGTTGATAAAGGCCGCATCATTTGCTTCCGTGTGTTGAGTACCACTGTGCACACGAACAATAGCTCCAGAAATATTTTGAGATAAAATATCGTAGTTTATCTCCTCTGGTCTTTGCCAACCAGAAATGTCAATAATGGGTTTATCAAGATTATGCAAGGCCTGGTTTTCAACTTGGACAGTGTTGCTTTTTGACTTGACCGAATGGTCTTCATAAGCTGGTTTATTAAAGATTAAAATAGCTATAACAATGGTGAATAGACTAAAAATAATAGCTGGATGAATCTCTTTTCTCATATCTAATTAGTTTAACGTAAATAGATAAAAAAATCAAAGAAAACGTTGAAAAGATGAATGAACTAGCATGTTTTCCCCTATTTCTCTGTTTGTTTACTCCTAAGGAAGTAAATTATGGTATAATATAAGGGAATTTTTACAGAAAAGAGAATAGTATGTCAAATTATGCCATTATCTTAGCAGCGGGTAAAGGTACTCGCATGAAATCAGATCTTCCAAAGGTACTTCATAAGGTAGCAGGAATTTCGATGTTGGAGCATGTTTTTCGTAGTGTTGGTGCTATTCAACCTGAAAAAACAGTCACTGTTGTGGGACACAAGGCGGAGCTAGTTGAGCAAGTCTTGGCTGGACAGACAGACTTTGTCACTCAATCAGAACAACTAGGAACTGGGCATGCTGTCATGATGGCAGAACCCATTCTCCAAAACCGCTCTGGCCACACCTTGGTTATTGCTGGGGATACTCCTCTGATTACAGGTGAAAGCTTGAAAAACCTCTTGGATTTCCATATCAATCACAAAAATGTGGCGACGATTTTAACAGCTGAAGCAGCTGATCCTTTTGGGTATGGTCGTATTGTCCGTAACGATAACGCTGAAGTTCTTCGCATTGTGGAGCAGAAAGATGCCACAGACTTTGAAAAGCAAATTAAGGAAATCAATACAGGAACATATGTATTTGACAATGAACGTCTTTTTGAGGCTCTTAAAAACATCAACACCAACAATGCCCAAGGTGAATACTATATTACTGATGTGATTGGTATTTTCCGTAATGCAGGTGAGAAGGTTGGCGCCTATACTCTCAAGGATTTTGATGAAAGTCTTGGGGTAAACGACCGTGTGGCTCTTGCTACTGCGGAAGCAGTGATGCGCCGTCGTATCAACCAAAAGCATATGGTTAATGGTGTTAGTTTTGTCAATCCAGAAGCAACTTACATCGATGTTGATGTCGAGATTGCTCCTGAAGTCCAAATCGAAGCCAATGTTACCTTGAAAGGTCAAACGAAGATTGGGGCGGAAACTGTTTTAACAAATGGAACTTATATCGTGGATAGCGCTATCGGAGCTGGAGCTGTGATTACGAATTCCATGATTGAGGAAAGTACAGTTGCAGATGGTGTGACAGTCGGTCCGTATGCTCATATTCGTCCAGGCTCAAGTCTTGCTTCTCAAGTTCACATTGGAAACTTTGTTGAAGTAAAAGGATCTTCAATCGGTGAAAATACCAAGGCAGGTCATTTAACCTATATCGGAAACTGTGAAGTGGGTAGCCATGTTAACTTTGGTGCAGGTACGATTACAGTTAACTACGACGGGAAGAATAAGTACAAGACTGTCATTGGCAACAATGTCTTTGTTGGATCAAACTCAACCATCATTGCTCCAGTAGAACTTGGTGATAATTCACTAGTTGGAGCTGGTTCAACGATTACAAAAGATGTTCCAGCTGATGCCATTGCTATTGGACGTGGACGTCAAGTTAATAAAGATGAATATGCACTACGTTTGCCTCATCATCCTAAGAATCAGTAGGAGTCTATCATGGAATTTGAAGAAAAAACGATTAGCCGGAAGGAAATCTACCAAGGTCCTATTTTTAAGCTAGTGCAAGATCAGGTGGAACTACCCGAAGGGAAGGGAACTGCCCAACGTGATTTGATTTTTCACAATGGAGGCGTATGTGTTCTAGCTGTAACAGCTGAGGACAAAATCGTCCTTGTTAAGCAATACAGAAAAGCTATTGAAGCTATCTCTTATGAAATTCCTGCTGGTAAACTGGAAATTGGTGAAAATGCAGATCCCATGTCGGCGGCCCTTCGTGAATTGGAGGAGGAGGTTGCCTATACAGGTAAGTTAGAGCTTCTATATGATTTCTACTCTGCTATTGGTTTTTGTAATGAAAAATTAAAACTCTACCTCGCAAGAGATTTAACTAAGGTGGAAAATCCTCGTCCGCAAGATGATGATGAAACCTTGGAAGTTCTAGAGGTCAGCCTTGAGGAAGCAAAAAACTTAATTCGGTCTGGCCATATCTGTGATGCCAAGACGATTATGGCAATCCAGTACTGGGAATTGCAAGAGAAATAGAGGAGTAGCCCATGGGAAAACCTTTGTTAACAGATGAAATAATCGAACGTGCCAATCGTGGGGAGAAAATCTCTGGGCCACCTCTTCAAGATGACGAGGAAACTAAAATTTTATCAACTTCTTCACAAAACTTTGGTTATTCACGTTCTAGAGACTATAATTCTATTCAAGATACTTTAACAATCGAAGTAGAGCCAACGATTCATAAGAGCCGTCGCATTGAGAATACCAAGAGAAATGTTTTTAACTCGAAACTAAACAGAATCTTATTTACAGTCATCCTTCTCTTGATTTTACTTGTGTTGGCGATGAAACTTTTGTAATAGAAAAGGAAATAAAATGAAAATTGGAATCATTGCAGCAATGCCAGAAGAGCTCCTACACTTGACTCAGAATTTAGATAGAGCGCAAGAAGTCCAAGTCCTCGGAAATACTTACTACACTGGCACTGTTGGCAAGACAGAAGTTGTCCTAGTTCAGAGTGGGATTGGAAAGGTCATGTCAGCTATGAGTGTAGCGGTGTTAGCTGACCATTTCCAAGTGGATGCCGTTATCAATACAGGATCAGCAGGTGCAGTTGCAGAAGGGATTGCCGTTGGAGATGTAGTGATTGCGGATAAATTGGCTTACCATGATGTGGATGTGACTGCTTTTGGCTATGCTTATGGTCAGATAGCTGGTCAACCTCTTTACTTTGAATCCGATAAGAACTTTATCGCTAGGATTAAAGAGAATTTATCTCAATTAGAACAGACCTGGCACCTAGGATTGATTGCCACAGGGGATAGCTTTATAGCTGGAGATGATAAGATTGCTAGTATCAAATCCCACTTTCCGGATGTTTTAGCAGTTGAAATGGAAGGGGCAGCGATTGCACAGGCAGCTCAGGCTCTTGGCCTACCTTTCCTAGTCATTCGTGCCATGAGCGACAATGCCAATCACGAAGCTTCTATCTCTTTTGATGAGTTTATCATTGAAGCTGGACGTCGTTCTGCCCAAGTTTTACTGGCCTTTTTAAAGGCTATGGATTAAGCGGAAATTTGACAGTTTATCTAGCTTATGATAAGATTTAAGTAAAGAAAAGCTAGAAAACGTTTCAGAGGATATTATGAGTATTGAAATGACCGTCAGTGAGATTGCAGAGGTCTTAGGACTCTCTCGTCAAGCAATCAACAATCGTGTCAAAGAACTTCCAGAAGAGGACACGAAAAAAAATGACAAAGGTGTAACTGTAGTTACTCGAAGTGGCTTGATTAAGCTAGAAGAAATCTATAAAAAAACGATTTTTGAAGATGAACCAGTCAGTGATGATGTCAAACAACGCGAACTGATGGAAATCTTAGTCGATGAGAAAAACGCTGAAATTCTTCGTTTATATGAGCAGCTCAAGGCCAAAGACCAGCAGTTGGCAGAAAAAGATGAACAGATGCGTGTTAAAGATCGACAGATTGCTGAAAAGGACAAACAATTGGACCAACAGCAACAATTAACTCTTCAAGCTATGAAGGATCAAGAAAGTTTAAAACTAGAGTTGGACCAAGCAAAAGAAGAAGTTCAAGCTACCAAAAAAGGCTTTTTTGCTCGCTTATTTGGAGGAAAATAAAGAAGCTGTTTGGGTTATTCACTAACCTGATAGCTTCTTTTATTATTTATGGTTTAAATTGAGTCGGAACTGAGGTAAAAGATGGAAAAATTAAGAGATTATATTGCCTTTGATTTGGAGTTCAATCAATACGAAGGGGTTACCCATTTGATTCAAGTATCAGCAGTTCGCTTTCAAAATGGTCAAGAAATAGGTGCCTTTGATTCTTATGTTCATACTACAGCACCTTTGAAGAGTTTTATCAATGGCTTGACTGGAATCACAGCTGAAACCTTGAAAGATGCGCCAATGGTGGAGCAAGTTTTAAGGGATTTTCAGACCTTTGTTGGTAATTTACCTATGGTTGGTTACAATGCAGCTAAGAGTGATTTGCCTATTCTCTTGGAGCATGGCATTGATTATCGTGACCAGTATAAGGTTGATCTATATGATGAGGCTTTTGAACGGCGTAGTTCTGACTTACACGGCATAGCCAATCTTAAATTGCAAACTGTAGCGAATTTTTTAGGTTTTCACGGGAAGTCACATAATAGTTTAGAAGATGCCCGCATGACGGCGCGTGTTTACGAAGCATTTTTGGAATCGGATGAAGGAAAGCTATTATTAGAAGACCAGAGTAGTTTTTCTATGAATCCCTTTAATAGCTTAGACTTATCTCAATTTTTAGACTAGGAGTGCCTATGAAACCTGAAAAACCTAAAAAGCTAGGTTTTAGGAAAATTTACTATAACCTAGATAAAATACTATTTCTATTTTTCTTGATTTTCATGATGGTAGAGTTTGTTTGGTTACCATTGAATTCATGGATAGCTGGCATACTTCTAAGACAAACAGGTTACTTGTTTATCTCCTACAATAACTTTTGGGCGATTATACAAGGCTCGCCTTTTGTCAGTTTAGCCTTTCTCATTTTAATAGCAATCAATCTTTTAGTGGCTTATTTTCAAATCTGTCTTTTGTTTATCGGGGCGCGTCACCTTCTCTACCATGAAAAGAGAACCCTGATTGAATATAGTCGAAAAGTCTTTCACCAGAGCTTTCTATTTGTCAAACGATTGAGCTTTTGTAAGATGGCCTTTGTCTTCTTTTATGTAGCTCTACTTTTTCCTTTTATTAGGAAAATTTTAAAAATCTACTATCTCAACAAGATTATTATCCCTGATTTTATCGTTACATACCTAGAAGATAAGAACTGGCTGGTAGGGCTGTTGATCATAGCATCCGCTTGGATCTTTCTCTACATTTCTGTTCGTTTCATGTTTGCCCTTCCTAAGATTCTCTTTGAAAGAAAGACAGTAAGAGAAAGTGTGAAATATAGTCTCCAAAAGACGAAGAAAAACGTCCTTTTCTTCTCTTGGCATCTCCTACTCATTATCATTAAAACCTATCTCTTCTTTTTTGTTTTGTTAATTCCCTTGCTCTTTGCTCAGGCGGTAATGGATAACTTTACTCAAAAAGAATCCTTGATTCTTGGTGTGATTAATTTTATCTTGATTAAAAACCTCCATTACATGACTCTGACTTATTTCCTAGTGAAGTTTGTTTCCTTCCTGACAGGAGAAGAGTTGGAGATCATGCCAAGGCGAAAAAAAGACCATTTGATGAGGTGGGGAGTCATGGGGTGTGCAAGTATCTTTTTTGCTTTAGAAGGTTATATCTATCTGGAGTCTCCGGATACCAATACACCTTTAGTGATTTCACACAGAGGAGTAAGTAATAAAAATGGTGTTCAAAATACGGTACAGTCTTTAGAAAAGACAGCCCAACTAAAACCAGACCTCGTCGAGATGGATGTGCAAGAAACGAAAGACGGTCAGTTCGTGGTGATGCACGACGCTAACCTTAAATCGCTAGCAAAAATTAATGCTACACCGCAAGACTTAACTCTGGATGAATTAACAAATACAGATATTTACGAGAATGGCTATCAAACAAAGATTTCAAGTTTTGATGATTATTTAGAACGCGCAAATGCTTTAAACCAAAAATTGCTGATTGAGATTAAAACCAGTAAAAAAGATAGTCCACAAATGATGGACCATTTTCTCGAAAAGTATGGAGCGACTATCAAGAAATATGGCCACCAGATGCAGTCACTAGACTATCATGTGATTGATAAGGTCTTGGCTTATGATTCTGAAATTCCAGTGTACTTCATTCTGCCATATAATAGTGTGTTTCCGAGAACCAAGGCGACTGGCTATACCATGGAGTATTCAACTTTGGATGAATACTTTGTCAATAAACTTTGGACAACAGATCAGAAACTATATGTTTGGACTGTGAATAGTTCTGAGTCCTTTGATAAGGCAGTCAGACTTGGAGCAGATGGCATGATAACGGATGATCTTGAAATGGTCCAGTCACAAGTCACAATGGCTCAAGACGATCCGGAATACACGGAATTACTCTTAAAGAAAGCAATGGAATTCTTTGATTTCTAAGAAAAAAAAGAGAAACAGATGTTTCTCTTTTTTTGTGGATTAGAAAGGCAATTTTCCAGCGAAAGCACCGAGTTTCTTCTTAGTCGTTTCATCAATTTGTTCAAGAGCAGCGTTAATCGCTTGAACAGTCATGTCAGAAAGGGTTTCGAGATCTTCTGGATCTACAACTGCTGGATTGAAGTCAATGCTGACAACTTTTTTGTCTCCAGTCAAAGTTGCTTGGACAAGGTCCTGAGCAGATTTTCCAACAAATTCCATGGCAGCAAGTTCTGCTTGGCTTTGTTCCATTTGTTTTTGAAGTTTTTGTGCTTGGCGCATCATGTTTTGCATGTTCATCATAGCGGTTTATAGTTTCCTTTTTCTATTATTTTCTTTTTATTTTACCAATTTTAGGAGCAAAAGTCTAACAATAGTTTAAAACATCGTAGAGATTGCTTTCTTAAATTTACAAAAATGGATGCCATAATTTTCCTAGCTTTTTCTTGTATTTCAAAAAATATATTTAAGTTTTCTTTAAGGTTTCTATTATATTCTAAAGAACTCTATATTAACCGAACGTTGAATGAGGGAGATAGAGAATAACCTAAATTTATTTCTTAATTTGTTATGATTTTTCAGATTTTGTTGAATATTGTTTATTTTTCATCCTAAATAATGAGCCGATTCATATAGTGGCTCTTTATCTTTTCTTCATGATAGGCATATATTGTGATATAATAGACAGTGATGAGTTTTTTAGAATAAACAAAGGAGAAAATATATGATCTATGCAGGAATCCTAGCCGGTGGAACTGGCACACGCATGGGAATCAGTAATTTACCAAAACAATTCTTGGAGTTGGGTGATCGACCTATTTTGATCCACACAATTGAAAAATTTGTTTTGGAACCAAGTATTGAAAAAATTGTAGTTGGAGTTCATGGAGATTGGGTATCTCATGCTGAGGACTTGGTTGACAAGTATCTTTCTCTCCATAAGGATCGCATCATCATTACCAAGGGTGGTGCTGATCGCAATACCAGTATCGAGAAGATTATAGAAGCTATTGATGCCTATCGTCCAATCACTCCAGAAGATATTGTGATTACCCACGACTCTGTTCGTCCTTTTATCACACTTCGCATGATTCAGGACAATATCAAACTGGCACAAAATCATGATGCGGTTGACACAGTAGTAGAAGCAGTTGATACCATTGTTGAAAGTACTAATGGTCAGTTTATCACTGATATTCCAAATCGTGCTCACCTCTATCAAGGTCAAACACCTCAGACTTTCCGTTGCAAGGATTTCATGGATTTGTATGGTTCCCTATCTGACCAAGAAAAGGAAATCCTGACGGATGCATGTAAGATTTTTGTTATCAAAGGAAAAGACGTTGCCCTAGCTAAAGGGGAATATTCAAACCTCAAAATCACAACTGTGACAGACTTGAAAATCGCGAAAAGCATGATTGAGAAAGACTAAGGCTATGATTAATCAAATTTATCAACTGACAAAACCAAAGTTTATCAATGTAAAATACCAAGAAGAGGACATTGATCAGGAGAATCATATCCTTATTCGTCCAAATTATATGGCGGTTTGTCATGCAGATCAACGTTATTATCAAGGGAAACGCGATCCAAAGATATTGGCTAAAAAGCTTCCTATGGCTATGATTCACGAGTCTTGTGGAACTGTTATTTCAGATCCAACTGGGACTTATGAAGTCGGTCAAAAGGTGGTTATGATTCCCAATCAACCGCCTATGCAGAGTGACAAGGAATTCTACGAGAACTACATGACAGGAACCTACTTTCTATCTAGTGGTTATGATGGCTTTATGCGAGAATTTGTCTCTCTTCCAAAAGATCGTGTTGTGTCTTATAATGACATTGAGGACACAGTTGCAGCTATTACCGAGTTTGTAAGTGTTGGTATGCATGCTATGGATCGTTTCTTGCATCTCGCTAATAGCAAGAGAGAGCGCATCGCTGTTATCGGAGATGGTAGTTTGGCCTTTGTGGTTGCAAATATTATCAATTATACCTTGCCAGAAGCAGAGATTATTGTCATTGGTCGCCATTGGGAAAAATTGGAGCTCTTCTCTTTTGCAAAAGAGTGCTATATTACGGATAATATCCCAGAGGATTTGACCTTTGATCATGGATTTGAGTGTTGCGGTGGTGATGGTACAGGTCCAGCTATCAATGATCTGATTCGTTATATTCGTCCACAGGGAACGATTCTCATGATGGGAGTCAGTGAATACAAGGTTAATATCAATACACGAGATGCTTTGGAAAAAGGATTGTTATTAGTGGGATCGTCTCGCTCAGGACGCGTTGATTTTGAGAAGGCCATTCAAATGATGGAAGTCAAAAAGTTTGCGAATCGCCTGAAGAATATCCTTTATGTTGAAGAGCCTGTGAGAGAAATCAAGGACATTCACCGTGTCTTTGCTACAGACCTTAATACTGCTTTTAAAACAGTATTTAAGTGGGAAGTGTAGAAGATGGAGGTTAATTGTGGAGAAACTCATCAAAGAAAAAATTTCTTCTTTACTATCTGATGAAGAGGAAGTTCTCAGTGTTGAACAGCTGGGAGGCATGACCAACCAAAACTATTTGGTTAAAACAACCAACAAACAGTATATTGTGAAATTTTTTGGTAAAGGGACTGAAAAACTCATCAATCGTCAAAATGAAAAGTACAATCTTGAACTTTTAGAGGATTTAGATTTAGATGTCAAAAATTACCTCTTTGATATTGAGTCAGGGATCAAAGTAAATGAGTACATCGAATCAGCAGTAACCCTTGATTCAACATCAATTAAGTCCAAGTTTGAAAAGATTGCACCAATTTTACAAACCATCCACGCTTCAGGGAAAGAATTAAGAGGAGAGTTTGCTCCTTTTGAGGAAATCAGAAAATATGAATCCTTGATTGAGGGACCTATCCCTTATGAAAACTATGAAGCTGTAAGAAAAGATGTATTTTCACTAGAAAAGAGATTGGCTGATTTGGGTGTTGATAGAAAGTCCTGTCACATCGATTTGGTACCAGAAAACTTTATCGAGTCACCACAAGGTCGTTTGTATTTAATTGACTGGGAATACTCTTCTATGAATGACCCAATGTGGGATTTGGCAGCTCTTTTCTTAGAGTCTGAATTTACAAAGCAAGAGGAAGATGATTTCCTTTCCTACTATGAAAGTGACAAAACGCCTGTATCACGTGAGAAGATTCGTATCTATAAAATCTTGCAAGATACTATCTGGAGTTTGTGGACAGTGTACAAAGAAGCTCAAGGGGCTGATTTTGGAGATTACGGTGTCAATCGTTACCAAAGAGCTGTCGAAGGTTTGACTTATTATGGAGGTTAGGATGAAGAATAAAAATGGTGTTTCCTTTGGTCTGCTCTCTGGTATCTTCTGGGGATTAGGTCTAACGATTAGTGCTTATATCTTTTCAATTTTTACAAATCTTTCGCCTTTTGTGGTGGCTGCCGCTCATGATTTCTTGAGTATCTTTATCTTGTTGGCTTTTCTTTTGGTAAAAGAAGGAAAAGTTCGCCTCTCGATTTTCTTAAATATTCGAAATGTAAGTGTAATTATCGGTGCTTTGCTAGCAGGACCAATTGGTATGCAGGCCAATCTTTATGCGGTTAAATATATCGGTAGTTCTCTAGCTTCATCTGTGTCGGCTATTTACCCAGCAATTTCAGTTTTGCTCGCCTTCTTCATTTTGAAACACAAGGTTTCAAAGAATACAGTATTCGGTGTTTTCTTGATTATTGCAGCGATCATTGCTCAAACCTACAAGGTTGAACAAGTTAACTCGTTTTACATTGGGATTCTTTGTGCCCTTATCTGTGCCATTGCCTGGGGGAGTGAAAGTGTTCTCAGCTCCTATGCTATGGAAAGTGATTTAAGTGAAATTGAAGCCTTGTTAATCCGACAAGTAACCTCATTCTTGTCCTATCTTGTGATTGTGCTCTTTTCTCACCATTCATTTGCAGAAGTGGCAGATGGGCAATTATTCGGCCTCTTGATTGTCTTTGCGGCCTTTGATATGATTTCCTACTTAGCTTATTATATCGCTATTAATCGTTTGCAACCTGCGAAAGCGACAGGTTTGAATGTGAGCTATGTAGTTTGGACTGTCTTATTTGCAGCTGTTTTCTTAGGTGCACCGCTAGATATGCTGACAATTATTACTTCACTTATTGTTATGGCTGGTGTTTATATTATTATTAAAGAATAAAGGAGATTCGTGTGAAAGCGATTATTTTAGCAGCGGGATTAGGAACTCGTCTGCGCCCTATGACTGAAAATACCCCAAAAGCTTTGGTTAAGGTTAATCAAAAACCCTTGGTAGAATACCAAATCGAGTTTTTGAAAGAGAGAGGAATTGATGAGATTATCATCGTTGTCGGTTACCTCAAAGAACAATTTGACTACCTAAAAGAAAAATATGGTGTCCGTTTAGTCTTTAACGACAAGTATGCTGATTACAATAACTTTTACTCACTTTATCTAGTAAAAGAAGATTTGGCTAACAGCTACGTCATCGATGCAGATAACTATCTTTTCAAAAATATGTTTCGAAACGATCTTAAACGTTCTACCTATTTTAGCGTTTATCGTGAAGACTGTACGAACGAGTGGTTCTTGGTTTACGGTGATGACTACAAGGTCCAAGACATTATTGTTGACAGCAAAGCTGGTCGCATTTTGAGTGGGGTTTCATTCTGGGATGCTCCAACTGCTGAGAAGATTGTTGGCTTTATTGACAAAGCATATGCAGGTGGTGAATTTGTAGATCTCTACTGGGACAACATGGTTAAGGATAATATCAAAGAATTAGATGTGTATGTTGAAGAATTAGAAGACAATAGCATTTATGAAATTGATAGTGTAAAAGATTACCATAAGTTAGAAGAGATTTTATCTACTATTGAGTAAGGAAAGAGAAGAAGGCTTGAGCCTTCTTTTTTTGTAGATTTTAAAACAGAAATGTTTGATATTGATTATATTCTTGAAACAAAACAAAAATTACAAAAAAATGAACAAAATGAAACAAAAAATATTGACAACGATTTCATATAGTGTTATACTTATACCATAAAAGATAATTGAAAGAAGGGAAAAGGTTATGGGATTAGATCATTTCTTTGACAAAAACCTGGTGTTTTGCTTAGAAGCGGATAATCAAGAACAACTTTTTAATCAGGTTGCAAGTTTGTTGGAAGAACGAGACATCGTGACTCCAACTTATCGTGAAGCCTTGATCGCGCGTGAGAAGTCATTTCCAACTGGTTTAGATATGGAATTTTTGGGGAAAGATTTACCAAATGTGGCTATTCCTCATACAGATATTGTTCATAATCTAGCTGAGAAAGTAGTGGTTGTTCGATTAGAAAAACCAGTAACTTTTCACAACATGATTGCTCCTGATAGAGAGGTTGAAGTTTCACTGCTCTTCTTTATCATTAACAACTCAAGTTCAAGTCAAACGAATATTCTGGCTCAGTTGATGGATTTCTTTACAGGGAAGGATCATCTAGAAGATTTATCAAAAATTTCTGAACCAGAAAAACTTTATGCTTATATTGCTGAAGCAACAGCTTAATCTTGTCTATTAAAATATAAAATCGGAGGAAATCCAAATGATTAAAATTCTTGCTGCCTGCGGTGCAGGTGTTAACTCAAGTCACCAAATTAAAAGTGCTCTAGAAGAAGAACTCTCAAATCGTGGTTATGACGTTCACTGTGATGCAGTCATGGTGAAAGATGTAAACGAAGACCTTATCAAGGGCTACGATATCTTTACTCCAATCGCTGCAACTGACCTTGGTTTTGAACCAGGAATTCCAGTAATTGAAGCTGGACCAATCTTGTTCCGTATTCCAGCGATGAGTGCTCCAGTATTTGACAATATTGAAGCAGCTATCAAAGAACATGGACTAAGCTAATTCATTCTTTATCTTGTTAACATTCATATAACTAAAAAAACGGGAGGAACTATTATGGATGTCATTATCAATCTGGCCAACGATATCTTCAAACCTATCTTGGCCATGGGTGGCCCTATCATCATGCTGATCATTTTGACAGTATTGGCCCTACTTTTTGGAGTGAAATTCTCCAAAGCGCTTGAAGGCGGTATCAAACTTGCCATCGCACTTACTGGTATCGGTGCTATCATCGGTATGCTCAACGGAGCTTTCTCAGCATCACTTGCGAAATTCGTTGAAAACACTGGTATCCAATTGAACATCACTGACGTTGGTTGGGCACCGCTTGCTACGATCACTTGGGGATCTGCTTGGACACTTTACTTCTTGCTTGTAATGTTGATTGTCAACGTTGTGATGCTTGCAATGAAGAAAACAGATACACTTGACGTTGATATCTTCGATATCTGGCACTTGTCAATCACTGGTCTTTTGATCAAATGGTACGCAGACAACAATGGAGTTAGCCAAGGGGTTTCACTTTTCATCGCAACTGCAGCAGTTGTCCTTGTAGGTATTTTGAAAATCATCAACTCTGACTTGATGAAACCAACATTCGACGACCTTCTTAATGCACCAAGTTCATCTCCAATGACTTCAACTCACATGAACTACATGATGAACCCAGTTATCATGGTTTTGGATAAGATTTTTGATAAAGTATTGCCTGGTCTTGATAAATACGACTTTGACGCTGCAAAATTGAATAAAAAAATCGGTTTCTGGGGATCTAAATTCTTCATCGGTTTCATCCTTGGTATTGTTATCGGTTTGATGGGAACTCCACATCCAGTTGCTGGAGTAGAAGAAGCAGCATCTTGGGAACTTGTTATTAAAGGTTGGTTGAGCCTTGGTTTGACTGCTGGTGTCTGCTTGGAGCTCTTCTCACTTATCGGATCTTGGTTCATTGCAGCCGTAGAACCACTTTCACAAGGTATTACAAACGTTGCTACTAAACGTCTTCAAGGACGTAAATTCAATATCGGTCTTGACTGGCCTTTCATCGCTGGTCGTGCTGAAATCTGGGCTTGTGCCAACGTACTTGCACCAATCATGTTGGTTGAAGCTGTACTTCTTTCTAAAGTCGGAAATGGTATCTTGCCACTTGCAGGTATCATCGCAATGGGTGTAACTCCAGCTCTCTTGGTAGTTACTCGTGGTAAATTGCTCCGTATGATCATCTTCGGAACTCTCTTGTTGCCACTCTTCCTTCTTTCAGGTACACTTATTGCACCATTTGCAACTGAGCTTGCTAAAGGTGTGGGTGCCTTTCCAGAAGGTGTGAGTCAAACTCAATTGATTACTCACTCAACTCTTGAAGGACCAATCGAAAAACTTCTTGGTTGGGCAATTGGTAATGCCACAACAGGTGATATTAAAGCAATCCTTGGCGCAGTAGTCTTCCTTGTATTCTATGTAGGTATCTTTGCTTGGTATAGAAAACAAATGATTAAACGTAATGAAGAATACGCAGCAAATGCTAAATAATTCGCTCCTATAAAATGTAAATTGTGAAAACTAGGTTGTTAATTTCCTACATTGGGAGTGACAACCTAGTTTTTTATATAAAGATCTAAAAATAGTTGGAGAATATTATGGTAATTGAAATAAAATCAGATCAGCTAACGGTCCAGTTTAAAACCTTAGGTGGCGCCTTGTCGTCGATCAAGGATCGAGAAGGCATTGAGTATCTGTGGCAAGGAGATGCCACTTACTGGAGTGGACAAGCTCCAGTACTTTTCCCAATCTGTGGCTCTTTAAGAGAAGATACAGCCTTCTACAGTCACGCAGATGGAACGGAGATGAAAGGAAACATTCCTCGCCACGGTTTGGTCCGTAAAAAAGAATTTGAATTAGTTGAACAAACAGAAAACAGCGTAACCTTTGCTATCGAAGATGATGAGAATACTTATCAAAACTATCCTTATCATTTCCGCCTTGAAATCACTTATAAGGTTACTGGCAAGACAGTTCGTACTCAATACAAGATTTTCAATAAAGAAACCAATAAAGTAATGCCATTCTTTATAGGAGGACATCCAGGATTTAATTGCCCTCTTCTAGATGGCGAAACTTATGAAGATTACTATTTAGAGTTTGAGAAAGAAGAGACTTGCTCTGTTCCGCGTCCATTCCCAGAAACAGGTATGTTGGATTTTCAAGATAGAAGTCCATGGTTGGATTCACAAAAGGAAGTGGATCTCAGTTACGATCTGTTTCGTGTTGATGCAGTGACTTTGGATGAGTTGCAATCCAGAACAATTGCCCTTCGTTCTCGTAAGCATGAGAAGGGATTAAAAGTACACTTCCAAGAGTTTTCAAATCTCATTATCTGGTCAACTTTGAATAAGGGACCTTTCATTGCGTTTGAACCATGGTCTGGCTTGTCAACATCTCTTGAAGAAGGAGATCATTTAGAAGATAAGAAAAACGTTCGTCTCTTGGAACCCGGTCAAGTAGAACAGATTGGCTTTGATATTGAAATATTTTAGATAAAAAACCACAAAAACAAACATTAACTGTTGACTTTTTATGGAAATAGGAGTATATTATGTTTGCAAACAACAAATGGTGTTTGTAACAAACAAATAATCACTTGTTATATTTTCTTTCGAGAAGAAAGTTTGTTTCCAGGAACTTGATTTCCTGGACTTGGATAAGGTGTTATTCATCTCATTCAATAAAATTTGTCACTAAACTGCTAGAAAGTCTTTTATAGGTTATAAAAGTCTTTACTAGCCTAGAAAAGTAAAAAGGAGTAAACAATATGTCTATTGTTATCGGTGCAGATGCTGCAGGTTTGAGATTGAAAGAAGTTGTGAAAGACTTCTTGGAAAAAGAAAACTTCCACGTTGTGGATGTTACAGCTGAAGGTCAAGACTTTGTTGATGTGACTCTTGCCGTTGCTGCAGAAGTAAACAAAGAAGAACAAAACCTTGGTATCGTGATTGATGCTTATGGTGCTGGTCCATTTATGGTCGCAACAAAAATCAAAGGAATGGTTGCTGCAGAAGTATCTGACGAACGTTCAGCTTATATGACTCGTGGACACAACAACTCACGTATGATTACTATGGGTGCAGAAATCGTTGGTGATGAATTGGCGAAAAATATTGCTAAAGGCTTTGTTAACGGCAAATACGACGGTGGACGTCACCAAATTCGGGTCGACATGTTGAACAAAATGTGCTAATTAGATTACAGTAAGAAAGGTAAGTTAAAAATGAGAATTGCAATTGGATGTGACCACATCGTAACAGATGAAAAAATGGCGGTTTCAGAATTTTTGAAATCAAAAGGATATGAAGTCATCGACTTTGGTACCTATGACCACACACGTACTCACTACCCAATCTTTGGTAAAAAAGTTGGTGAAGCCGTTACAAGCGGTCAAGCTGATCTTGGGGTATGTATCTGTGGTACTGGTGTTGGTATCAACAACGCTGTAAATAAAGTTCCTGGTGTTCGTTCTGCCTTGGTTCGTGATATGACAACAGCTCTTTATGCAAAAGAACAATTGAACGCTAACGTTATCGGTTTTGGTGGTAAAATCACTGGTGAATTGCTCATGTGCGACATCATTGAAGCTTTCATCAATGCTGAATACAAACCATCAGAAGAAAACAAAAAATTGATTGCGAAAATTGAGCACGTTGAAACTCACAATGCTCATCAAGCAGATGCAAACTTCTTTACAGAATTCCTTGAAAAATGGGATCGCGGTGAATACCACGACTAAGAGGTGACGCATGATTTTAACAGTCACAATGAATCCATCCATTGATATTTCTTATCCTTTGGATGAATTGAAAATTGACACTGTCAACCGTGTGGTGGATGTGACCAAGACAGCTGGTGGTAAAGGTCTCAATGTTACACGAGTTCTTTCAGAATTTGGTGATTCTGTTGCTGCTACTGGTTTGGTCGGTGGTAAACTTGGTGAGTTTTTAGTAGAGCATATCGACGATAAAGTAACGAAACGTTTCTTCTCCATTCAAGGAGAGACTCGTAACTGTATCGCTATTCTACACGGTGAAAACCAAACAGAAATCCTTGAAAAAGGTCCCGAAGTTCTTGAACAAGAAGGGCAAGATTTCTTGGCTCATTTCGAAAATCTCCTTGACACTGTGGAAGTAGTTGCTATCTCTGGTAGTCTGCCAGCAGGTCTTCCAGTTGATTACTATGCGAGCTTAGTAGAACTTGCTAATCGCGCAGGAAAACCAGTTGTTTTGGATTGCTCAGGTACAGCTCTTCAGGCTGTTCTTGAATCACCACACAAACCAACAGTAATTAAACCAAATAACGAAGAATTATCTCAGCTTCTTGGAAAAGAAGTTTCTGAGGATTTGGATGAATTAAAAGAAGTTCTTCAAGAGCCTTTGTTTGCAGGTATTGAGTGGATTATCGTTTCACTTGGCGCAAATGGTGCTTTCGCAAAACATGGGGACACTTTCTACAAGGTGGATATTCCAAGAATTCAGGTAGTCAATCCTGTCGGGTCTGGAGATTCTACTATTGCAGGTATTTCATCAGGACTTCTTCATAAGGAATCGGATGTAGAACTCCTCGTCAAGGCCAATGTCCTTGGTATGCTCAATGCTCAAGAAAAAATGACAGGTCATGTCAATATGGCCAACTATCAGGCTCTATATGATCAATTAATAGTAAAAGAGGTATAAAATGGCTTTAACAGAACAAAAACGTGCACGCTTAGAAAAACTTTCAGATGAAAATGGCATTATCTCAGCTCTTGCCTTTGACCAACGTGGTGCTTTGAAACGCCTCATGGCTCAATATCAAACAGAAGAGCCAACAGTGGATCAAATGGAAGAGCTTAAAGTATTGGTTGCAGATGAATTGACAAAATACGCTTCATCTATGCTTCTTGACCCAGAGTATGGACTTCCAGCTACAAAAGCGCTTGATGCCAATGCTGGTCTTCTCCTTGCTTATGAAAAAACAGGATACGACACAACTAGCACCAAACGCTTGCCTGACTGTTTGGATGTTTGGTCTGCCAAACGCATCAAGGAACAAGGTGCAGATGCAGTCAAATTCTTGCTTTACTATGATGTAGACAGCTCCGACGAACTCAACCAACAAAAACAAGCCTACATCGAACGTATTGGTTCAGAGTGTGTGGCAGAAGACATTCCTTTCTTCCTTGAAATCCTTGCTTATGATGAAAAAATCGCTGACGCTGGCTCTGCTGAATACGCAAAAGTAAAACCACACAAGGTTATCGGTGCTATGAAAGTCTTCTCAGACCCACGCTTCAACATCGATGTCTTGAAAGTGGAAGTTCCAGTCAACGTCAAATACGTTGAAGGTTTTGGCGATGGTGAAATCGTGCATACACGCGAAGAAGCAGCAGCCTTCTTCAAAGCACAAGATGAAGCGACTAACTTGCCATACATCTACTTGAGTGCTGGTGTATCAGCTAAACTCTTCCAAGATACTCTTGTATTTGCCCATGAATCAGGTGCAAACTTCAATGGTGTTCTTTGTGGCCGTGCTACATGGGCTGGATCAGTTGAAGCTTACATCAAAGATGGTGAAGCAGCAGCTCGCGAATGGCTTCGCACAACTGGTTTTGAAAACATTGACGAACTCAACAAGGTTCTCAAAACAACAGCAACTTCATGGACTGAACGTGTGTAAGATTTTAATTAGACTGTTTGATCATTTTCGTCTAAAAATGGAATTTTTTTGATTGAAAGTGTTTACAATCTTTTATCTTAGTGGTATAATTGAACCATAAATTAATAGTAGTGAGTGTTACTAAGTAATATTAGGCATGATCACAGATGAATTAGAAAATAGTAGATTTTCTAACCTCATTTGTGGTCATTTTTTGTACTCATATACCTTTAAGATACAAAAGGAGGTTGCCATGTATCGAATTCTAAACCCAATGAATCACAATGTCTCGCTTGTCAGAAACGACAAAGGAGAAGAAGTGATTGTGATTGGTAAGGGGATTACATTTGGAAAAAAGAAGGGGGATTTAATTTCTGAAAACCAAGTAGAGAAGATCTTTCGGATGAAGACAGAAGAGTCCAGAGAAAACTTTCAGACTCTCTTAAGAGATATTCCACTAGATATACTAACGATAGGCTATAGTACGATTGATGAAGTCGTCGAAAAGTATCACTTTCCCATCCAAGAATATCTCTACGTTACTTTGACTGACCACCTATACTCCGTCTATAAAAAATTATTAAGTGGTTCATATCAAAAAAGTCATCTTCCTGACATTTCAAATGAATATGTCACAGAATTTTCAATGGCTCGAGATACAATTAAAATTTTAAATAAGAAATTATCGATTGTGTTTCCTGAAGATGAAATTGCTAGGATTGCCTTGCATTATATCAATGCAAAAGGTGAGTATGAATTATCAGAAGAGTTAACCGAGAATGTTGCAAAGAGAGTTTTAAGCATAGTTGAAAATGAACTATCAAAATTTCATATCGAAAGAAATACTGAAAATAGTAATTTATATGATCGCTTGATGATTCATTTGTCCTATCTAGTAAATCGTCTTCAGAATGATAAACAAGATATGACTCCGTTAATACCATTGGAAGAGCATGTTAAGTTGGATTATCCTAAGGCCTATCAGATTGGACAGAGAATTCACCAAGTGATTGAAAGAGAACTAAACATTGATTTATCGAGAAGTGAGCGTGTATATCTCGTTTTACATATTCAACGCTTATTAAAATAAGGAGAAAAACATGTACAAATTACCAGAAGATTTTATTTTTGGTGGGGCTACAGCCGCCTATCAAGTTGAAGGAGCAACACAAGAAGGAGGAAAAGGTCCGGTGGCCTGGGATGATTTTTTGTCAGAACAGGGCCGCTTTAGTCCAGATCCCGCTAGTGATTTTTATCATCAGTATCCAAAGGATATTGAACTGTGTGAAAAGTTTGGTGTCAATGGACTTCGTTTGTCTATAGCTTGGAGTCGTATCTTTCCAAAAGGTACTGGTGAAGTAAATCAGGAAGGTGTGGACTATTATCATAGAGTATTTGCAGAATGTAAAAAAAGACAGATTACAGCTTTTGTAACCCTCCATCACTTTGATACGCCAAAAGTATTATTTGATAATGGTGATTTTCTAAATAGGGATACAATTGAAGCATTTGTAGATTATGCAAAGTTCTGTTTTGAAGAATTTACAGAAGTTCTACATTGGAGTACTTTCAATGAAATCTATCCAGTAGCAACAAACCAATACCTTCTCGGTATTTTTCCACCAGGAATTAAATATGACCTTTCAAAAGTAATTCAATGCCTGCACAATATGATGTATGCACATGCCAGAGTAGTTAACTTGTTTAAAGATGGTGGCTATCAAGGAGAAATTGGAGTAGTACATTCTCTTGAAACGAAATATCCTGCGAGTGATAGTGAAGAAGACAAACATGCAGCATTTCTAGATGATGCCCTTTCAATTCGTTTTTTGCTAGATGCTACATACTTAGGCTATTACTCAAAAGAGACTCTCGATGCACTAGAGGAAATTTGTCAAGCAAATCAGACGACATATGAATTCTTAGATAGTGATTTTGAAGAAATGAAAAAGGCAAGTCATCGGAATGATTATCTAGGAATTAATCATTATCAATGCCACTTTGTAAAGGCTTATACAGGTGAAAATGCTATTCACCATAATGGTACTGGTGATAAAGGGACCTCTGTTTATAAAGTAAAAGGAATTGGGGAACGTATATACAAAGAGGGAATTCCAAGAACCGACTGGGATTGGATTATTTATCCAGAAGGACTATATGATTTATTGCTTCGAATCAAATCGGACTATCCTCATTACAATAAGATTTTCATCACTGAAAATGGTATGGGGTATAAAGATCAATTTGATAACGGAATCATCATGGATCAACCTCGAATTGAATACCTTAAAGTTTATCTACAAGCAATTTCAAAAGCAATTAGCGCAGGTGTTAATGTTAAAGGTTACTTCTTATGGTCATTGATGGATCTGTTTTCTTGGTCAAATGGATACAATAAACGTTATGGTCTGTTTTATGTCGATTTTGAAACACAGAAACGGTATCCTAAAGCATCGGCTTATTGGTACAAGCACATCAGTACGACCAAAATTGTAGAATAGAGGAACTGAAACATGAAAAAAAATGAATTACAAATGCTTGGATTTGAAATTGTTGCATACTCAGGTGACGCTCGCAGTACACTGTTGCAACTATTAAAAGAAGCAAGGTCTGGAAACTTTGACAATGTAGAGCGAGCTATGCGTGATGCTGACGAGAATCTAGCGAAAGCCCATAATGCTCAGACAAAACTATTAGCAGAAGAAGCCGCTGGTGAAGATTTGGATATTGGTTTTATCTTTATCCACGGTCAGGATCACCTGATGACAACCTTGTTGCTTCGTGATTTAATTCAGGATTTTATAGAACTTTATAAAAATCATTAATTTAAAAGAAAGGATATAACCAATGCTTAGTAGAATTTTCCTCCCTTTCTACTAGGCATTGATTGTAGGGAGTTTTATCATGAATAAACTCATTCAACAAATTGAAAAAGGAAAACCCTTTTTCGAGAAGGTCTCACGTAACATTTATCTAGGCGCTATCCGTGATGGTTTCCTAGCAGCTATGCCAGCGATATTATTTTCAAGTATTTTTATCTTGATCGCTTCCATACCGGATGTTCTTGGTGTTAAATTGCCCGAAGACGTTTCAGCTTGGCTTTGGAAAATATATAACTATTCAATGGGAGTAGTTGCTCTCCTAGTTTCTGCCACAACTGCACGTTGTTTAGCTGAATCTGTCAATAGAAAAATGCCTGCAAACAAAAAGATTAATGCAGTATCCGTGATGCTAGCTTCTATCGTTAGTTTTCTCCTATTAAGTGTTGATCAAATAGACAAGGGGCTTGCTAGTGGTTACATGGGGACAAAGGGAATTCTAGCAGCATTCGTAGCAGCTTTTATCACAGTAAATATGTATAAATTCTGTGTTTTGAAAGATATTACGATTAAGATGCCTAAAGAAGTGCCAGGGACTATCTCCCAAACATTCCGAGATATCTTCCCATTCTCATTTGCAGTTTTTGCAGCAGTCATCATTGATACGCTTATCCGCCATTTCTTTGGTCATTCATTTGCGGAGGCTGTAATCAGTTTAATGCAACCGTTATTCAGCGCCGCTGATGGTTATCTAGGAATTGCCATTATCTGGGGTGCGATGGCTCTCTTCTGGTTTGTAGGTGTACACGGACCATCTATCGTAGAACCAGCGATTGTAGCAGTTATCTATGCAAATGTTGAAACAAACCTTCAATTGGTTAAGGCAGGAGAACAGGCTTCAAATGTTTTGACAGTTGGTTTGGGTAATTTCGTTGGTACCATGGGTGGTACAGGTGCAACGTTAGTTGTTCCCTTCTTATTCCTCCTTTTTGCAAAATCAAAACAATTAAAAGCGGTAGGTAAGGCTTCCTTTATTCCAGTAAGTTTCGCAGTTAATGAACCTTTACTTTTTGCCACACCAATTATTTTAAATCCATATTTCTTTGTACCATTTCTATTTGCACCAATTGCAAATGTTTGGATCTTCAAGTTCTTTGTAGATGTCTTAAAAATGAATAGTTTTATGTACGTTCTACCTTGGGCTACACCTGCTCCAATAGGATTGATCCTCGGTACTGGTGTAAGCGTTCTCGCAATTGTCTTAGTGTTTGTCTTAATTTTCGTAGATAGTATTATCTATCTTCCATTTATCAAGGCTTACGATGCCTCACTTCTTGAAGAAGAAAAGCAAAAAACAAGCGAAGAAAGCACAGAACAGTCTGATATTGAAACAGTATCAACTAAAGAAGTTGTTACCAAATTAGGGAATCAATCAATCAATGTATTGGTCCTTTGTGCTGGAGCAGGCACGAGCGCTATGCTTGCAAATGCAATCACTGAAGGAGCCAAAGAAACAGGAGCCACTATTTCAGCATCAGCTGGCGCTTATGGATCTCATTATGAAATCATGAAGAACTTTGATATGATTATACTGGCTCCACAGGTAAATTCATTCTATGAAGATATCAAGAAAGACACAGATGCCCTCGGTATAAAACTTGCTGCCACAAAAGGTGCTGAATACATTAAATTAACACGTGATCCTAAAGGAGCCATTTCATTTGTGCTATCCTATTTCGATTAATGTTTAGGTGATGATATGAGATATAATTCTAAATTGGTCAATTTCATCTCGATGACTTTTCTGTTAGCATTTCTCTTTATCTTACCAGTTAAAAGTGTCTTTGCAGATGATGATTTTTATGTCGAAAAGGTTGAAAACTTACCCAGTGATTTTATTAAAGGAGCTGATATTTCAACATTAATAGCTCAAGAAGAAAGTGGTGTTCGCTATTATGATGAGAATGGTAATGAGAAAGATTTAATCACTATTCTTGCAGAAAATGGCGTCAATTATGTTCGCGTTCGAATATGGAATAATCCTTACGATGACAAAGGTCATGGGTACGGTGCTGGTAATAGTGACCTTTCTAAGGCGATTGCAATTGGGAAGAGAGCTACTGCTGCAGGAATGAGAGTTCTGGTGGATTTCCACTATTCAGATTTCTGGGCAGATCCGGGTCGTCAGGTCTCTCCAAAAGCTTGGGCCAATATGACGATTGATGAAAAATCTAAAGCTTTATATCAATTTACAAAAGAAAGTTTGAACACACTGCGTGCTTCAGGTGTCGATGTTGGTATGGTTCAAGTTGGGAATGAGACAACTAGCAGTGGCATGGCAGGAGAAGCAGGTGACGAACGTTATCAGTTATTTAAAGCGGGTACGCAGGCTGTCAGGGATGTTGACAAATCTATATTGATAACTTTACACTTCACTAATCCAGAAAAGAAATCAACGATCTTGTATTATGCAGAAAAGCTAAAAGAGAATCAGATTGATTATGATGTTTTTGCAACGAGTTACTATTCATTTTGGCATGGAAGTCTTGAAAACTTAAATTCAGTTTTGACAGAGATTAGAGAAAAATATGGAAAACAAACTTTAATCGCAGAAACAAGTTATGCTTATACATTGGAAGATGGTGATGGTCAGAAGAATGTGATCAAATCTGAGCAACAAACGAAGAATGGAGGGTATCCTCCAACAGTGCAAGGCCAGGCCAATAATTTGCGTGATGTGATTGCTACAAGTCAATCTGCAGGTGCTTTAGGAGTATTCTATTGGGAACCTGCTTGGATACCAGTCGGTAAAGCTGATAGAAATTCGAATCTCCCTATTTGGGAGCAATATGGTTCTGGCTGGGCTTCATCATATGCCATCTCTTATGATCCTAACGTTGATGAATCAAATTATGGAGGATCTGAATGGGATAATCAAGCACTATTTGATTTTAATGGGAAAGCCCTTCAATCATTAAAGGTATTTAAATTTGTCAATACAGGTTATGGCACAGTACCTGAGAAAAAGGATAATCAAAATAGAGAAAAAGAAGACGAGGACACCACAAATTTACTTCAAAACGGAAGTTTCGAAGAAGAGAACTTAGAAGCCTATAAGATCAGTCAAAGCTATGTTGAGCGTCAGAATGATACCCCTAAGACGGGTCAATATGCCCTTCATTTTTGGTCAGATAAGAGTATTGATTATCAAGTAGAGCAAGCAGTTACTCTTGAACCAGGGACCTATCGTTTCTCAATTCAAATGCAAGGGGATAAAACAGGTAGTAGTGAAAGAATCTTCTCTTATGTGAGGTTCAATGATACAACTTCAGAAGGGAATCAACTACACTTGGAAGGTTATGCTATTTGGAAAGAAAGTGTTGTTGAGTTTAAACTTACTGAAAAGACTCAGGTAAATGTGGGTCTATCAGTTACAGCGGATGCTGGTGCTTGGGGAACAACTGACGATTGGAAATTGGAAAAAATCGATGCAACTGAAAATTCCTCAACCCCATCGGAACAGACTCAAACGGATGATAGCCAGGAAGGAAAGCTAGAACCACCATTATCTTCATCAGAAGATCCAAAGTCTAAAACAGAACCATCAACTTCCTCCCAAGAAGTGACTACTAAGCAGTCTGTTCGAAAAGATGAAGGTGGTAGAAGCCAGAATGATAAACGTAAAAATCTTCCCGAAACGGGAATGAGAGATCAAAAGATATTGTTCATATTGGGATTGGGAGGTATCGTATTAGCTATAGGAACAAATTTGTATCGTAGAAAAAAATAGTTGAAATTTCAACTTATCAATTAAACCTTAATATAAAAATTCCCCGCCAAAAGGCAGGGGAATTTTTATGGTTTTGATAAAAGAATGGTTGTTTGTTTCGACAGATCTTCAAATGTCTCCTGACTCAGTTTGGAATCTGAAACGATGGTATCAATCTCTGAGATATTGTAGAAAGTGTAAAAATCAAACTTATTAAACTTACTGTGGTCTGCCAGTAAGTATTTTTTATTGGCATTATTCAAGGCGATTCGTTGTACCTCACCCTCTTCTTCACTGAAAGTAGCAATAGCTTTATCCTTGATACCATTACAGCTAACAAATGCCTTAGAAAACTGAAGATTGGCTAAATCCTGCAGGGTAAGTGTTCCCACAAAAGCTCCAGTGATAGAGCGATAGTTTCCACCAATCAAGATCAAATCCGTTAGTTTTCGTTCGTTTAGGATGAGAAAAACAGGAAGACTGTTTGTTACAACACGAATGTTATCGATAGGGAGTTCACGAGCAAAACATTCTAAGGTTGTTCCTGGACCAATAAAAATAGTTTCACCTTCGTCAATCAAATGGCCGGCAAAACGGCTAATTTCTTGTTTTTCAGCAATCTGCAAGCCTTGTTTTTCAACATTTGAGCGTTCGTTGTTTAAGAGAGAACCTGTACGAAGTTTTTCAGCGCCACCGTGCACACGAACCAGCAAATCCTTATCTGCCAATTCTTGTAAGTAGCGACGAGCTGTCATATCTGACACATCAAGACTCTCCATAATCTCTTTTACAGTAATAGTGCCTTTTGTGTTTACTGCTTCTAGAATACTATCTAGTTTTTCTTGCTTTAGCATCCTTATCACCTCGATTTCTACTATTATTATCTTACCATAAAACGCTCAATCAATCAAATAGAAAAAACAAAATAAAACAAAAACAAAAATATCATGGTTGTTTTAAACAAACCATGATATTTTGAATGATTGGTCAAATTAGTCTAAACCGTAGTTGTAGTCCTCGTCTTGCATGGCTTCAACTTCACCAAGGAGGTAACCATTTCCGACTTGAGAGAAGAAGTCGTGGTTAGAAGTTCCTGTTGAGATTCCGTTCATAACGATTGGATTGACATCATCAGCTGAATCTGGGAAGAGTGGATCTTGTCCTAGGTTCATAAGAGCCTTATTGGCATTGTAACGAAGGAAAGTTTTAACTTCCTCAGTCCAGCCAACACCGTCATAGAGGCTTTCTGTATAGCCCTCTTCGTTTTCGTAGAGAGTGTAGAGCAGGTCGTACATCCATTCTTTGAGCTTTTCTTGCTCTTCTTCAGGTAATTCATTGAAACCAAGTTGGAATTTGTAACCAATATAAGTTCCATGAACAGACTCATCACGGATGATCAGTTTGATGATTTCCGCAACGTTGGCCAGTTTGTTGTTACCGAGATAGTAGAGTGGGGTGAAGAAACCTGAGTAGAAGAGGAAGGTTTCAAGGAAAACGCTGGCAACTTTCTTTTCTAGTGGGCTACCATTGAGGTAGATTTCGTTGATAATTTCCGCTTTTCTCTGAAGGTAGGGATTAGTGTTGGTCCATTCAAAGATTTCTTCAATTTCAGCCTTGGTATTCAAGGTCGAAAAGATAGAAGAGTAAGATTTTGCGTGGACAGATTCCATAAATTGGATGTTGTTAAAAACAGCTTCCTCATGCGGTGTACGGATGTCTGCGCGAAGCGCTTGAACCCCTGTTTCAGATTGCATGGTATCCAAAAGGGTCAAACCACCAAAGACTTTTCCAACCAAGTCTTTTTCTTTGTTTGATAGTTTTCTCCAGTCGTCTAGGTCATTTGACAAGGGGATACGCGTATCGAGCCAGAATTGCTCTGTCAGCTTTTCCCAAGTTGATTTGTCGATGACATCTTCGATGGCATTCCAGTTAATGGCTTTGTAGTAAGTTTCCATTTGAAATCTCTTTCTGTATGTAATAATGCGATTGTCGAATCATCTCTATTTTATCATAGTCTGAGAAGAGTATCGCACAAAAAGTCGGGAGCCCGACTTTTTAGTTTTTCATGGTATTTAAGATACTTATCAAGTTTTGTCTGGCGGGTAATTTAATCAGTAGTCTGAGAAAATGTGGTTGCCTCAGATAAAAATTAAATCACACAGCTTTCACATTGGTTAGCACCAACTTCCCCACCGTCGTCTGTAAAGGTACGGACGTAGTAGATAGACTTGATACCCTTGTTAAAGGCATAGTTACGAAGAATTGACAAGTCACGCGTCGTTTGTTTGTTTTCTTTCTTCCATTCGTAAAGACCTTTTGGAATGTCACTACGCATGAAGAGAGTGAGTGAAAGTCCTTGGTCCACGTGCTCAGTCGCAGCAGCGTAAACATCAATCACCTTACGCATATCCATGTCGTAAGCAGAAGTGTAGTAAGGAATGGTATCTGTAGACAAGCCTGCAGCTGGATAGTAGATTTTACCGATTTTCTTCTCTTGACGTTCTTCGATACGTTGTGTAATCGGGTGGATAGAAGCAGAAACGTCGTTGATGTAGCTGATAGAACCATTTGGAGCAACAGCTAGACGGTTTTGATGGTAAAGTCCATCTGCTTGAACCTTTTCGCGAAGTTCAGCCCAATCAGCAGCACTTGGGATAAAGACATCTTTGAAGAGTTCTTTAACACGGTCTGATTTTGGAACAAATTCGCCTGTCACATACTTGTCGAAGTAGCTTCCGTTAGCATAGTCTGATTTTTCAAAGTTGTGGAAGGTTACACCACGTTCGCGAGCGATATTATTTGACTCCACTAAGGTCCAGTAGTTCATAAGCATAAAGTAGATGCTTGTAAATTCAACTGACTCAGGAGATCCGTACTCAATCAGTTGTTGGGCAAGGTAACTATGAAGCCCCATGGCACCAAGACCAAAGGTGTGAGCCAAACTGTTTCCGTGGTCGATAGTAGGGACAGCTACGATGTGTGAACTATCTGTAACGAAAGTAAGGGCACGAACCATAGCGCGGATAGAACGACCAAAGTCAGGTGATGTCATCATGTTGACCACGTTGGTTGATCCAAGGTTACATGAAACGTCCGTTCCCATTTGAAGGAATTCTTGAGCATCGTTGATTAAGCTTGGTTCTTGAACTTGAAGAATCTCAGAACACAAGTTACTCATGATAATCTTACCATCTACTGGGTTCGCACGGTTAGCCGTATCAATGTTGACGACATAAGGGTAACCAGACTCTTGTTGCAATTTAGAAATCTCAGTTTCCAAGTCACGCGCTTTGATTTTTGTCTTGCGGATATTTGGATTTGCGACCAATTCATCGTATTTTTCAGTGATGTCAATATAGTTGAATGGCACACCGTATTCAATCTCTACGGAGTAAGGGCTGAAGAGGTACATTTCTTCATTTTTACGAGCCAATTCGTAGAATTTATCGGGTACTACAACACCAAGTGAAAGAGTCTTTACACGAACTTTTTCATCAGCATTTTCTTTCTTAGTGGAAAGGAAGGCGATGATATCTGGGTGAAAGACGTTGAGGTAGACAACTCCAGCACCTTGACGTTGACCCAATTGGTTTGAGTAAGAGAAGCTGTCTTCAAAAAGCTTCATAACTGGTACGACACCAGAAGCAGCACCTTCATAACCTTTGATAGGAGCTCCAGCTTCACGAAGGTTACTGAGGGAAATTCCCACACCACCACCGATACGTGAAAGTTGAAGAGCAGAGTTGATAGAACGTCCGATAGAGTTCATGTCATCAGTTACTTGAATCAAGAAACAAGATACCAACTCACCACGACGAGCACGGCCTGCGTTCAAGAAGGAAGGAGTAGCAGGTTGGTAGCGTTGGTGGATGATTTCATTGGCAATATCAGTCGCAATCGCTTCATCCCCGTCAGCAAAGTAAAGTGCATTAAAGAAGACACGGTCTTCCATACTTTCAAGGTAGTATTCACCGTCATTAGTCTTCAAGGCGTACTGGTTGTAAAACTTATAGGCGGCCATGAATGATTTGAATTGGAAGTTTTGGTCCTTGATAAATTGATGCAATTCTTCCAAAAACTCTGGACGGTATTTCTTGAGAAATGCAGTTTCGATATAGTTGTGTTCAATGAGGTAGTTGATTTTATCAGTGATTGAATCAAAAGCCATGGTATTTGGAACCACATTTTCTTTAAAGAAAGCATCCAAGGCTTCCTTATCTTTATGAAGCATGATTTGTCCATTAACAGGACGGTTGATTTCGTTATTGAGACGGAAGTAAGTCACGTCCTCAAGATGTTTTAATCCCATAAAATTTTCCTTATCTAAACTGATTACAAAAGAAAGGCCTCTAAGTTAGCCCTAGAAGCAATTTCTTCTGGATGATGCACTAAAATTATGCTAACTGTTTTAGTTTTCCTGGTTGGAAACCTGAAAAGACTTCAGTTGGTGTTTGGATAACAGGAGCAGCGCTGAAACCGAGCTCTTTAACTTGGTCGATATACTCAGGTTGCTCGTCAAGATTGATCTCACGATAAGCAATATTATTACTGTCCAAGAAACGCTTGGTCATCTTACATTGGACACAGTTATTTTTAGAATAAACGGTTACCATTTTCGTAACTCCTCTTTCAAAATAGATTACTTTCTTAGTATATCAGAAAAAAAAACTTTGTCAAACTTTTTAAACTAAATCTTGTGCTAAAAAGTTACGGTTTTGAAATCAAAACACAAGATATAGTGTTTTTGAAAACATAAATTTTGACTTCCGTTGAACTATCAAACTTTCTCAAAATAAAAAAACTACATACTGTATATTGGCAATATAAATAGAAGATTTTCAGCAAGTTATCAGAAAGGAAAACGAAGAAAATCCATAAAATACTTGAAAAATTATCTAGAAGGTGATATAATACAGTCTTGTAAGGGTTATCACATATAATCCAAATAAGAAACAATTAAAGGAGAGTCAAACTATGGCTTCTAAAGATTTCCACGTAGTGGCAGAAACAGGTATCCACGCACGTCCAGCAACATTGTTGGTTCAAACAGCTAGCAAATTTGCTTCAGACATCACTCTTGAATACAAAGGTAAATCAGTAAACCTTAAATCAATCATGGGTGTTATGAGTCTTGGTGTTGGCCAAGGTGCTGATGTTACAATTTCAGCTGAAGGTGCAGATGCTGACGATGCAATCGCTGCAATCACTGAAACTATGGGAAAAGAAGGATTGGCATAAGGAAAATGACAGAAATGCTTAAAGGAATCGCAGCATCTGACGGTGTTGCAGTTGCAAAAGCATATCTACTCGTTCAACCGGATTTGTCATTTGAGACTGTTACAGTCGAAGATACAAACGCAGAAGAAGCTCGCCTTGATGCCGCTCTAAAAGCATCACAAGACGAGCTTTCTGTTATTCGTGAGAAAGCAGTAGGTACGCTCGGTGAAGAAGCTGCTCAAGTTTTTGACGCTCACTTAATGGTTCTTGCTGACCCAGAAATGATCAGCCAAATTAAGGAAACAATCCGTGCGAAGAAAGTGAATGCAGAAGCAGGTCTGAAAGAAGTGACAGACATGTTTATCACTATCTTTGAAGGTATGGAAGACAACCCATACATGCAAGAACGTGCAGCGGATATCCGCGACGTGACGAAACGTGTATTGGCAAATCTCCTTGGTAAGAAATTGCCAAACCCAGCTTCTATCAATGAAGAAGTGATAGTGATTGCGCATGACTTGACTCCTTCAGATACAGCTCAATTGGACAAAAACTTTGTAAAAGCTTTTGTAACCAACATCGGTGGACGTACAAGCCACTCAGCTATCATGGCGCGTACGCTTGAAATTGCGGCAGTATTGGGTACAAACAACATCACTGAAATCGTTAAAGACGGTGACATTCTTGCCGTTAACGGTATCACTGGTGAGGTTATTATCAACCCAACTGATGAGCAAGCAGCAGAATTCAAGGCTGCTGGTGAAGCGTATGCGAAGCAAAAAGCTGAATGGGCGCTCTTGAAAGACGCTAAAACAGTAACTGCTGATGGTAAACACTTTGAATTGGCTGCCAACATCGGTACTCCAAAAGACGTTGAAGGTGTCAATGACAACGGTGCTGAAGCTGTTGGTCTTTACCGTACAGAGTTCTTGTACATGGATTCTCAAGACTTCCCAACAGAAGACGAGCAGTACGAAGCTTACAAGGCTGTACTTGAAGGAATGAACGGTAAACCTGTTGTTGTTCGTACAATGGACATTGGTGGAGATAAGGAACTTCCTTACTTCGATATGCCTCACGAAATGAACCCATTCCTTGGATTCCGTGCCCTTCGTATCTCTATCTCTGAGACTGGAGATGCTATGTTCCGCACACAAATCCGTGCCCTTCTTCGTGCGTCTGTTCACGGTCAATTGCGTATCATGTTCCCAATGGTTGCGCTCTTGAAAGAATTCCGTGCAGCGAAAGCAGTCTTTGACGAAGAAAAAGCAAACCTTCTTGCTGAAGGTGTTGCAGTTGCGGATAATATCCAAGTTGGTATCATGATCGAGATTCCTGCAGCGGCTATGCTTGCAGACCAATTTGCTAAAGAAGTTGACTTCTTCTCAATTGGTACAAACGACTTGATCCAATACACAATGGCAGCAGACCGTATGAACGAACAAGTTTCATACCTTTACCAACCATACAACCCATCAATCCTTCGTTTGATCAACAACGTTATCAAAGCAGCTCACGCTGAAGGTAAATGGGCTGGTATGTGTGGTGAGATGGCTGGTGACCAACACGCTGTTCCACTTCTTGTCGGAATGGGCTTGGATGAGTTCTCTATGTCAGCAACATCTGTCCTTCGTACACGTAGCTTGATGAAGAAACTCGACACAGCTAAAATGGAAGAGTACGCAAAACGTGCCCTCACAGAATGCTCAACAATGGAAGAAGTTCTTGAACTTCAAAAAGAATACGTTGACTTTGATTAACCTAAAGGTCCTTGCAACCCAGTTGCAGGGATTTTTTGCTTTAAAAATTTAGTGATTGATTTTCAATATAGGATTCTCAAATTAGACTGTTCAGATAGAAAGTAGTGTAGAAAACAAAAAATCGTTAACTGGTTCATAAAATCCTTGACAAGTTGAAAATTTAGGAGTAAACTATTAACCAGTTAACTATTAGAGAGGAGTTTCTGCAATTTAGAAATGAATTGCAACTAGAAATATCAAAAAGAAAGAGAGTTTCGATGAAAATTAATAAAAAATACCTAGCAGGTTCTGCGGCAGCCTTGATTTTAAGTGTTTGCTCTTATGAGTTGGGACTGTATCAAGCTAGAACAGTCAAGGAAAATAACCGTGTGTCTTACGTTGATGGAAAACAAGCAACGCAAAAAACGGAGGATCTCACTCCTGATGAGGTTAGTAAAAAAGAAGGCATCAATGCCGAACAAATCGTCATCAAGATTACAGACCAGGGCTATGTCACTTCACACGGTGATCACTATCATTATTACAATGGCAAGGTTCCTTATGATGCTATCATCAGTGAAGAGTTGCTGATGAAGGATCCAAACTAT
>QWCK01001469.1_pt1 | contig 36564 bp, 27 predicted proteins | sample 1972571 | NCBI WGS metagenome assembly QWCK01 (sample SAMN09866710, study PRJNA288562) | Human gut metagenome isolate term2_stool, whole genome shotgun sequencing... | isolation source: gut | host: Homo sapiens | place: USA: California | reverse complement strand
GGCATAAGTGACAAAAAGAGACCTAAAATCTCTTGTAATCCCTTTATTTACTATAGCTTTGGGCAAAAAACTTTTCGATGACAAAAAATCTGCTTTTATTGCGGTTCTCATCGCACCATTAAAAAGGGTAAGTAGAATGGTTATCAGCGTTGGTTTTGCAAAGATTGTAAACGCTATTTTATAGGACGTCGTCGCTTGACAAAGGAAGATGTTAATTCTACATATTCCTTAGGGAATCTGACTGTATGCGACCTTGCCAGAGAATTTGGCGTATCAACTCGTACGATTCACCGCTATCTGTCATCAGAATACAAGGAGAACCTTCCTAAATTAGTTTCTAGTAATGTTGTAGTCTTAATGGATGCTACTTACTGGGGAAGAAGGTTTGGTGTTGTTATAATGAAAGATCACATATCGGGTCGTGTGCTATGGTATAAGTTCATTGACAAGAAAGAAACAATTGCAGATTACAGAGAAGGTATTTCATATCTTGAGTTGTATGGATATAATGTTTTAGGCATAGTGAGCGATGGCTTAAAAGGGCTTCGTCAAGAGTTCCACCAATACAGATTCCAACATTGCCAGTTCCATCAGCTTATGACTATAAGAGCAAAACTGACATTGCACCCCAAATTACAAGCGTCACAAGACTTGCTTGGCATAGCTAAAATGCTTTGCCATACAGACAAAGAATCTTTTATAGGAGCTTTGACTGCATGGCATGAGAAATGGAAGGACTTTATAAACGAAAGGGCAAAAGGAGCAGATGGGAAAACGCATTATGTGCATAAGAACACAAGAAGCGCATATTTAAGCTTAAAGAGGAATATGCCGTGGTTGTGGACATTCTATGACTTCCCTGAGTTGCAAACGCCTTGTAGATAAAGGGATATAAGAGGTTTTAGGTCTCTTTTTGTCATATAAGAGCAAAAGAGACCCATTTTAGGTCTCTTTTTGTCACTTATACCAAAATTTAACACACCCATTAAGGAATTTTCCAAATATTATGTGTAATATTGCACTTGCTGGTTGACTCTTTAGAATGTTGAACGAGATTGCTAATACACTTAATGTTGATGTAAAAGAGTTATTAGTAAGTAATAATATTTAATATGACCGAGAAAGTTCGTGCTGAAAGAAACAAGACACTGACTGTTTCAGCAAGCGAAATTCCAACATTGGAAAAATTTATTCTTTCAGCAAGTGATATTAAAAAATCATTTGCCGATGACTCAATTATTAATGCAGATCTTTTTGATTGTCTTGATTATATTCCTAATGGGTATTTCAATTTGATAATTATCGATCCTCCATATAATCTCGACAAAGATTTCCATGGGAAAAAGTTTTCAAGCATGAAATCTGATGCGTATGAAGACTATCTTAGAAGTTGGTTCTACAAAGTTTGCGACAAACTTGCTCCAAACGGAACACTATATGTGTGCGGAGACTGGAAGTGTACTTCATCAATGCAAAGAGTCATTGAAGAACGCTTAACGGTCATAAACCGTATAACATGGCAAAGAGAAAAGGGAAGAGGTGCAAAGTCTAATTGGAAAAACGCCATGGAAGATATTTGGTTTGCAGTGAAAAATCCCAAAGATTATTACTTTGACGTTGATTCTGTTATGATGAAACGTAAAGTTATTGCACCATACAAGGTGGATGGGAAGCCAAAAGATTGGGAGGAAACAGAGTCCGGTAATTTCCGAATTACATATCCTTCTAATTTTTGGGATGATATTAGCATACCTTTTTGGTCGATGCCGGAGAATACCGACCATCCAACTCAAAAGCCGGAAAAGTTGTATGCCAAGTTAGTACTTGCATCAACCAAACCCGGCGACAAAATTTTTGACCCATTTTTAGGTAGTGGAACAGCTGCTGTTGTCGCTCAAAAATTAGGTAGGAGTTATTGCGGAGTAGAGATCAACCGAGAGTATTGCTATTGGGCTGTTAAGCGCTTGATGAATGCTATTGGTGATAATACAATTCAAGGATATGCAGATGGCGTGTTTTGGGAAAGAAATTCTTTGGGCGATCAAAAAAGCAACAGATACAATCTAAGATAAATAAAAAGTAAAAGAGCCAAAAGATAGTCCTTCTTTATTTGACTAAGATTTGGTAGAAGGGAAATGGAAGATATGGATTTAAGGATCTGAATGACAATTATTATGCTGTTGATGTTAAGACACATAATGTTGATACGGATTTTAATATGCCGAATTTGATTTCTGTATAAAGGTTGGCTACCTTATATGAAAATGATGATAAGAATAATTTTTGTGCCATTTGAAAACCTATGAATAAAAAACATGTGTATTCTGTGGCAGCTCAAATGTTAAAAAGAACGGTCATCGTCGGGGGCTGCAAATGTATTTTTGTAGTAGATTGAAAATTATTTGAGGAAACTATTTTTTATTCTTGTTTTTTCTTGGGGATTTGTAAAAAATACCTATCTTTGCGAAATCAATCAATTATTTGCAACGATTAAGTACTTTTTTACCGTAAATTGTACTCATTTTAGAATTATTGATGCGTTATTCGTTACAAGATAAAGAAAAACGGAAAGTCAGACACTTTAGTGAAGGTGAGATATTTACTGAATATATTATGTATAACTCTAAACGAAGATCATGAAAAAAGTTTTACTTCTGTTTGTGTTCATTCTCCAATGCGTTGGTTTGATACAAGCACAGACAATTGAGAACGGAGTTTTGAAATCATGGGGTGATGCCAAAGGTGCTATCACCATTCCAGCTGAGGTAACCGAAATAGCCGAGAATTGTTTCTACACTCCAGGCGAAGAGGGTTCCGAAGATGGATGGGGTGGCGGAACCGATCCAGTTAGCAATACCGACATCACAAGCGTTGATTTCAACAATGTGAAGATTATTGGCAAGAATGCATTTAACGGATGTACCGGAATTACATCTATCGTTGCCAATAAAGTTGAGAATATTTCCGAAGGCGCATTTTCGGGTTGTAATTCATTGGCAAGTCTGTCGTTGCCGGCTGTTGTCAGCATTGGCAAGAAGGCATTTGCCTATTGTAATGAGATTACCTCTATCAGCCTCGGAAATACGCTTGCCAACATTGAGGGCAATCCATTTCTGATGTGTACAAGCGTTGGAACGCTTGAGATGGCTGACGGCGGGAAGGACTTTAAGACCATGAACAATGCCCTTATCCGCCTGAGTGACAAGGCACTCGTATCGCTTGCAGGCGCAGCCAAGGAGATAGTGTTGCCAGAAGCTGACTGCTCTTCTATCGGAGAAGAAGCGATGTATGGCTGCCAGAACCTTCAGAAGATTGATTTGGCGGGCGTAGTGGAAATAGGAAACAAAGCGTTGACAAACTGTAGGGCGCTTTCCGAACTGTTCGTTCCTAACCTCAAGAACGTAATCGACAACAGTTACATCACTTGGAGTGGCGTGGGTGCTCTGAGTGTTGTCGATATTCATCTGAGCAAAGATTTCAATTCATTTGGCAATTCCGTCTTTCTCGATAAGGAAACAACCACAATTTATGTGGCGTCCGATGCAATTAAGACGAAACTCTCATCAGTATTCAAAAAGTGTAAGATAGTTGTGGGTGCACCCGGAGAACTGAAAAAGTACAAGGTTACCTATACTTGCAATGAAGGTGGTGTGATGGAAGCGTGGACAACCGGTGGCATAAATGTTGAAAGCGGACAAGAAGTAAACGAAGGTTCGCTTGTAAGAATCAAAGCCACTCCTCGCAGCAACTACGAGATTGAGTCATGGAAAGTCAATGGAAAGATTTTGACAGAAACGCTCCCCGCTGAAGGAACATGCGGACAAATCTATACTGTCAGCACGCTTGGCGAGCCACTTAATGTTGTTGTTACATTCAAAGAAAAGCCACAGAGCTATGTTATTTTCTTCAGAAGCCGTGCACCTGAATACGGAACGCTGACTTGCAAGACTGAAAAGGGCGAGGAAGTGAAGTCCGCCGGCACAGTGCCCGTAGGCAGCAAGCTGACTTTCACCGCTACCCCACGCGATGGATTCAGAGTAACTGAATGGTATCGCGAAGTAACAAACGGCACAGAATCATCATACGTGACAATCTCTGGACAGATGGGTCTTTTGACTTATACTTGCGATGCTGTAGATGCCATGGAAATTCAGGTTGATTTCGAACGCAATGCCAATACCCATGTGGTGAAATACGAGTCTCTTAACAAGTTCGCTACCATTACAGCCACGGCCGATGGCACTGACTTTAAAACAGGGGCGGCCATTAAGAAAGGTGCAAAAGTTGTTTTCACAGCTCATCCTATCGAGGGCTACAGCGTAGATAGCTGGTTGTTGGACGGAGAAGTTATTATCGGAGAGAAAAACAATACATATATAATTGAGTCATTGAATAGTGATGTTCAGATTTCGTTGATATGTTCAGAGGCAGAGCCTGAAAAGCCAAACAAACCCGTTTTCAATGGTGAGCATCTTGTTTCATGGCAACCTGTCGGACCAGCCGTGACACCTGATGGCGTGACCATAATCGACACAAGGGCATTTGAAGGAGCAAACAAAATGACTTCGTTCCTCGTTTCCAAAGATGTCAAGAGCATTGGAGAGCTCGCTTTTCTCTATTGTGTCAGCTTGGAGAAAATAAATGTCGATCCGCAGAACCCATATTTCACAGAAATCGATGGAGTAGTATATACTAAGGACAAAACAAAGCTTGTGGCTTATCCTATCGGACGAAAGGTAACTACTTATGAGATACCAGCAACGGCTAAGGGAATCATGCCCGGTGCGTTCGCATCCAATTTCTATCTCACAGAGATAACAGTCGCACAGCCAAATGCCGACCTTGTCGCTGATAAGGGAATCTTGTATTCTGCTGATAAGAAGACTTTGATTTTCCACCCGATACCCAACCATAAAGAAGTGGAAATCATTCCCGGAGTCGAAACAATCGCTCGCTATGGGTTCGCATTCAGCCCTGTATTGGAGAAGTTGAAGTTCCCCGAAACATTAAAGAAGATTGAGGCTTTGGGGCTCACTTACAACATGGTTCTCAGTTCAATCGGATGGAAAGAGGGTGTGACGCCACAATTAGAGGAAATCGGCGACTCTGCCTTCTATCAGGATATTTCTCTGTTGAGCTTGCCTTATATCGCCTCACTGAAGAAAATTGGAGAAGCAGCGTTCATGAACGGACTGTTGCTTGAGGAGATTCATATTCCCGCCGGATGTACAATCGGTAACAATGCCTTCAGACATTGCCAAGCCTTGAAGCATGTTTATGCGTATGACAAAACCCCACAGGTCATTGCAGATGATATGTTCCATGATATCGAGTTTATCAATGAGGCAACTCTTTATGTACCAAAGGAAAGCGGAGACCTGTACAAAAACGCTGCCGGATGGAAGTATTTTGTTCAGATTAACCCAACCATCACGGGAATTGAGGCTGTCAATGCCGAGGGCAATGATATCAGCGTGACGAGGCAAAACGGAGGTTTTGTTGTCAAGGGAATGAGCTTCGGTCAGCAGTATGCTCTTTACACTATCGATGGTAAGCTGATTCTGAAAGGTCAGGCAATCTCTAATGAGACTTTCATACCAGCCAACAATGCCAAGATTTGTGTATTGAGAGTCAAAGGTGGTAAAGCTATCAAACTAATGTAATGCAGACTTCTTGAAAAGTTATGTATTCATTCTTGGCTGCTCAGATGGGCACTTCCCCCACATTGCCGGTGCTATGTGGCAAGCAAGTGCCCATTCCGAAGAGCCATTATACCCACATCTATATTTCGGTCACTCAGCCGTCTTAAATGAGCGATGCAGTGTGCTGCACGATTGAATGAAAGACGGCTGAATGGCAGAAAAGAGATGCGATTGAAAAAGCAAGGCAGAATTACAAAGATAAAAGAGAGAATAAAGCTATATTAACGAATTAAGTTTAAAATAATCTTGAGTTCTATGAAAAGAATCTTACTATTTTGTTTCCTTTTTGTGTCAGCTTTTGTAGGAGCATTGGCACAGGGAGAAGTGGTTATTGGAACCAATTTGCCCGTGGGCAGTACCTTAAAGTTCTATATGACCAATGTTAATACAGACGCAAAAGTCTATGTTGACTGGGGCGATGGTGTAAAACAGGAAGCGACTCTTTCGGGTTGGAGTGCTCTTAAGAATACGGAGGGAGTGTTGAAGAACGACACTATCATCGTGTATGGTGACTTCTCAACATTCGACGTTGAGGATCAAAAGGTAACGGTTCTGAATTTTAAGAACCAAAACAGTCTTGTAACCATTACAGCAAAGAACAATGAGCTGACGTTCGATGGTCTTGACTTCACGGGTGCTCCTAATATTGTAAACCTTGATTTGACAAACAATAAAATTAAACGACTCAAGGTGGATAATCTCTTGAAGTTGGAACAGTTCCAAGCTAACAAAAATCCGGAGCTTTCAACAGTTATCTTTGCCAATGGAAGCACCTCTCTCAAAGGAATCTATATGGCGGACTGTGATATTACGCACTTCTATCCTATCAGTTTGCCCAATCTGAACTATTTGGATCTGGGAAACGGAAATCTCGACGAATTGGATTTGGGCAAGAACTATCCTAATTTAAAGAGCCTAACGGTAACAGGCAATGCCTATCTGGCCGCTATTGATGTTACCGATCTTGCCAAATTGAATAAACTTGAAATATCAGGAACGGGCATTACAGAGCTGAATCTCGTAAACAATCCTGACCTTATTTCTTTGGATGCTTCAGGGACCGGCATCGAAAAGCTCGACCTAACCAACAACACCAAAGTGACTACGTTGTTGCTTGGAAACACCAAGCTCACAAAGTTGGATATAAGCAAACTCGCCAATCTACAGACAATCAATTTGGAGAATACACTTGTAAAGCGTATTGACCTCTCAAACAGTCGCTTCATCCGTGATGTAAATATGAAGAATACGGCTATTCAGTTCCTCGACATGCACTCGGCAATCGGCACAAACCGTCTGAACCGATTGGATATCAGAAACTGTGCAAAGATGACACCTCAGTCATTGAATTTCACTTTTATGGCTATGCCTCCTCACAATGGCCTTTCCTATGGAACAAATGTTTTCATAGCAGGTTCCAATGGCGAGACTTCAAAGACGGAATACCTTAAATATGATGAGGACAACTATTATCTTCCTGACGTGAAAGGTGATGGATCTGCTCCGATGGACTCCATTAACATCGTCATGAAACCAGCTAACGGCGTGGCATACAAACTTGTTCAGGTGGCCAACGATGGGTTTTACGCAACATGGAATGACATTACGACAAAGGCCGTTCCGGGTTTCCCTATCAAAGTCTCAGCGAAAGCTCCCGAAGGCACGGAACTTGTGGGCGTGGAAATTAACGGAGAACTCTACGAGGACAGTGTTTTCGTTGTCTCAACCACAGCTACCATCAAACCGGTATTCAAGACAACGGGAAACAACGATTACATCCGCCTCACCGTTCCGACAGGTGTCAAGCAACAATACTATCTTGCCGTCAGCGAGGAAGGCAGTCAAGTAACCATTGACTGGGGAGACGGCAACAAGATTCCGGTAGCGGTCAATACCTCACCCACCGCCATCGAAGGCACGTCGAGCGGTAAACAAGTAACCATCTATGGAGCTGTGAACAGCGCGGACTTCTCAAGCTATCCACACATCTCAGCCGATAACCTGATTACCGCTGTGGATGTGAGCCATAACAACCATTTGCATTGGCTCTCAACCTATATGAATGCTATTGGAACGCTGAACATCGATAACCTCACCGAACTTGACACGCTCGATTGCGGATATTCTAACATCGCCACTCTCAATATCAACAAAAATACGAAACTTGTCTGCCTCCGTGCAAACGGCAACTTCCTTGAGGCAATCGACGTGAGCAATGCGCCTGAATTGAACTATCTTGAGGTCAACAATAATTCAATAGACGAACTTGACCTGAGCAAAAACGGAAAGTTAGTAACACTCATAGCAAACAACAACAGTCTTACATCGGTTGATGTTGCACACATGCCTGAGCTTCAGGTGCTGAGAGTTGCGGGCAACGTCATCGGCACTTTGAACATCGACAACAATACGAAACTTCTGGAACTGGACGCTTCCAAGAATATCATTACCAATCTTAATCTTTCCAACAACAAAGAATTAAGCAGGTTGATGCTGAACGGAAACAAACTGACAGGGCTCGATGTGAAGGGACTCAACAACCTCTCTTATATCAATATCGGTGACAACAAGTGGGATGCTTGTACCATGAACGACTTCTACTACACGCTCTCACCTTACAAAAAGCGTGAAGGCGACGCCGCCGGTTTCAAATTGTTCTCAAGAGGTGATGTTGCGGAAACTTACAACGATGCAGAACACGCAGAATCTAAGCTGGCAACTGAAAAGGGATGGGCAGTCAACTACGAAGGCGACGGCACCGGTTGCGACATGGCTTATGTGACAATCGCCACACCTGAGAACGGAACGGTGAAGGTCTATACTACCACCGACACCGAGGTGCTGAATGGAACGAAGGTGAACAAGAACACAGAGCTGAAGGTTGTATCTACTCCGGCAAATGGATATGCCGTAGAGTCCGCAACAGCTAATGGCGAAACGCTTGTTGACAACAAGTTCAAAGTAACCGAAGCTACCACGGTCGTTGTCAAGTTCAAGGTTTCAGATAACATCAATGGTGTAAGCTCAAATTCTATTACCGTTGAAGGCGGAAACCGTGAGCTTGCCTTCACAACTTCAGAGCCTATCGGCGTTCGCGTATATACGACAGGTGGCAAGCTTGTCTTTGCCGAAACCGTCAATGGCTCAAAGGCAGTCGGACTTCCGTCAGGAGTCTATATCGTGAAGACGCGTGGCATATCAAAAGCCGTTGTGGTAAAGTAAGGTAAATCTCTTATTATATGTGATTAGAGGGCGCAGCAGACAACTTGTTGCGCTCTCTTTTGATATGCTCGGCATGAGTATTGTCTGACGGCTGAAAGTCCCGAGTAAGCCTAATGGTGGGAATTACATGGTCAAAGTCAAGAGTGCTCATTGTTGAGAGATGTCCGATTTAGGATTATGTATTTCTTCCAAAGGCAAGATAATGTTGAGCAATGTATGTCCGCCCGTTGATAGCGGTTATACATTGTAGAAATAAATTCATTGTAAGTTTGTATGCAAAGGCGTGAGCTAAAGGTGCTAAAAAAGCTTCTTAGCGGTTGTAAATTTGCTTGATTGGCAATTTGCTGAAAATCAGAGTCTTAAGAACTTGTTTTCAAAAGCTTAGCTATTGCGTTTCAAAAGCTTAGCTTTTGCACTTTAAAAGCTTAGCTTTTGTGCTTTAAAAGCTTAGCTTTTGAAAATAGGGGTTTAGGAATGGGGTTTTAAAGGGTAATTTTTGTTAAAATAAAAGAGCGGAGTTTGCCCTGTGAAGTTGCAAATTCCGCTCTGTCGATGCATGATATTTGTTGTTTATCGTTTTGCCATGAAGTAGCTTGTGCCGGCTTGTGCCTGGCGAAGCTCGTAAATGCCGGTAGCGTCCGGTGTGACATCAACGGTAAGTCCGTTGTTGAGGAAAGCCTTGATGGTTCCGTTCTCGTTGAATTGTATAAGTTTCTTTTCTTTTCCCTCGGCGTTCATGTACCAACTGTTCTCGGCTTTGTCATAGGTAAGATAGAATACATTTCCGTCAGGCTTTGTTATTTCATAGCCATTTTCAAGATATTTCACGGCATACATCAGTCCGTCGTCTCCCTTTATGTTCTTGGTCTTCCCAACGTTCTTTGCCATTGGATTGTCACCTGTCCAGAACTCTATGGCGTTCAACACCACAACGTCTGCTAATCCTGCCACGGCATATGCCGGTGTGAGCAGAATGAAAATTATCTCGTTGAGAAACTTCGAGTCGGTAGCGCGCTGATTCCACTTCGCGAGTTTGTTGAACATCGTAAACGAACCTACGCAGGAACTCATGAGCATTGTTCCCACCATGAGCCATACGGCTGTTTTTAATCCTTTTCTTTTCATGTTGAATGTTTTTTTATTTATGCTAAATCGCTACAAATATACGGAAACTTTCGTTATTTTCATGTGTGTTCCCCTTTATTTTGGATATTTTTTTATTTATTGTCCCTCGTGTATGACGTGCGATTTGTCATGCTCAGGTTCTTTGGATTATGTCAGTCAGTTCTTCAAAGTTGTCGGCAATCTGTATCAGGTCTTGGTATCTTCCCCTGATGCACCCCCGCGTTTGCAGGTCGTTTAATGTTTGGATGAGCCGGTTCCAAAAGCCTTTCATGTTGTAGAGTATAACTTTCTTCTTGTGATAGCCTATGGTGGCGGCAGCGACGATGGTGAATATTTCGTCTATGGTTCCGATTCCTCCGGGTAATGCCACGAATATATCGCTCTGCAGCAGCATGATGTCTTTTCTGTCTGATAGGTTGTCGCAAGGGATTTCTATGTCGATATGCTCGCTTTTCTTGCCACCTTGCTCGATGATTTGTGGTATCACACCTATGGTCTTGCCTCCCGCTTCATGAGCCGATTTCCCTATGCATTCCATCAATCCGATGTTGCAACCTCCATAAACTACCGTGTGCTTGTGTTTGCCTATCCATTTTCCCAATTCTTCTGTGGCAGTAAAGAAGTCGGGGTCGATGGAATTGTTGGCTGAGCAGAATATTCCTATCTTCATTTACGTTTGTTTTTTTATTTTGATGAAAAATAAATTCTATATAACAACCCTGTTTCTTGAGGTTTATTGCTTGGAAAATCGTTAATAAATCAGAATGTCGCCTTGACTGATTTGTTGTGAGATAATTTGTGAGTTCGGATTTTAAAACGTAACTTTGCAGCCGAAAAGGATGTTCGTCACCTTGAGGGGGCTTGTCTGTTGTTATGAAATGCGACAAGTCTTGTTTGTCTTTAAGTGGGGTTCGTTTGGTGGCGAGATGTTCTTTATGGATAATTATAAACGAAACGAATTTGAAAACATTTGAAGAATTAGGCGTAAGCGAAGAGATTCGCAAAGCCATTGTGGAGCTTGGCTTCGAACAGCCGATGCCGGTTCAGGAAGAAGTAATCCCTTATTTGCTTGGTAACAGAAACGATGTGATCGCGCTCGCTCAAACGGGTACGGGCAAAACGGCTGCATTTGGTATTCCGCTCTTGCAGCGTATTGATACGGAGAGAAAAGAAACACAAGCCATCGTGCTCTGTCCCACGCGTGAATTGTGTTTGCAGATAACCGACGATTTGAAAGACTTCGGGAAATACATCCCCCATCTTCATGTAGCGGCGGTTTATGGAGGCGCATCGATTGAGACACAGATTAAGCAGTTGCGGCACGGAGTGCAGATTATCGTTGCCACACCGGGTAGGCTAATCGATTTGATGGGGCGCGGAAAGGCTAAATTAGAGAATGTGCACAACGTGGTGCTTGACGAAGCCGACGAAATGCTGAACATGGGATTCCAAGAAAGCATAACGGAAATTCTCTCCGAGGTGCCTGAAGATCGCAACACGCTGCTCTTCTCGGCTACGATGAGTAAGGAAGTGGAACGCGTGGCAAAAGGTTATTTGCATGATTACAAGGAAATTGTGGTGGGCTCGCGCAACGAAGGAGCCGAAAATGTCAATCATGTCTATTACTTGGTGAGCGCAAAGGATAAATACCTTGCACTGAAACGATTGGTTGATTACTATCCGCGCATCTATGGCATCGTGTTCTGTCGCACGAAGGTGGAGACGCAGGAAATTGCCGATAAACTGATAAAGGACGGTTACAATGCAGAAGCGTTGCATGGAGACCTGTCGCAACAGCAACGCGACCTGACCATGCAAAAGTTCCGCTCACACCTCACGCAACTATTGGTGGCAACGGATGTGGCAGCTCGTGGGCTGGATGTGAATGATCTGACGCATATCATTAACTATGGTTTGCCCGATGACGTGGAAAATTATACTCATCGCTCGGGAAGAACGGGGCGTGCCGGAAAGAAAGGCACATCCATCTCCATCATCCATGTACGCGAGAAATTCAAGGTGCGAAACATTGAGAAAATCATCGGTAAAAACTTTGTGGACGGAACATTGCCCTCGGAAGAGGAAATTTGTAAAAAACAATTATACAAAACGATGGACGGAATCCTGAAAACCGATGTGGACGAGGAGCAAATTGCTCCATATGTGGCAGACATCAAGCGTCAATTCGAGTACATGGATAAGGAGGACATCATCAAGAAAATAATAACCCTTACCTTTGGACGTTTTCTCGATTACTACAAGAATGCGCCGGAAATAGAAAAACCGGTCGGGAATCGTGGGAAAAATGGAGAGAATGAAGGACAGCGTTCTCGGTCGAGAGGTGGTCGGAATACGGAAGAGGGCTACGCACGTCTATTCATTAATTTGGGAAAGATGGATGGCTTCTATCCCGGGGTCATCATGCAGTTTATCAATAAGAACATGAAGGGACGTCAGGAAGTGGGACATATCAATCTTTTGCAGCGACAGAGCTACATAGAAGTTCCGCAGCAAGATGCCCGCAAGGTGATAAACACCCTTGACGGATTGTACTACAAAGGTAGAAAGATACGTTGTAACAATGCCGATGAGGTCGGATATGGTGGCGGAAACAGTCGAGATGGTCGTGGCGGACATAACGGTAAGCGCGAAAAAGCAGTTCGCCGGAAGAATGACAACACCCGGATTGAGACGCAACGCACCTTTGGAAAGGAAGATTGGCAACAACTGATAAAAGGCGATTCCATTAAGTTGAAAGGCGAAGTCCCCGATTTTTCGGAAGAAGGGTGGGCTCGTCGGCATCCGAAGAAGAAATAATCCGGTTCAAAGTGTAAGAAAATACACCCATTTTTTATCAATTTACCCCTGTCGTTCCTTACAAATAATGCGACAGGGGTAAAGTTTTTTGTTCCTAATGAAAGTGATTTAAAGACTAAATTTCTTAAAATTCCCTTATTTTTCGGTATTTCTTCATGTATTTATGAAAGAATTACAAAATAATTCGGCAGATACATTATTTATAGTATCTTTGCCACCAATTCTATTACTATCAGCATTTTTTTTAATATTACTTTGAAATCTATGAAGCACTTAAAGGAATTAAGGCCTACTCAAGAAGCGTTGGCTTGTGAGCAATTAAATGCGAACAAGGTTTATTTCTCGGAAAAGGTATTAACCGACCATGACGTAAAATCTTTGTATAACAAACTATGCATGGTACTTGATATTTATGATGTGGAACACGAACTAAAAGAAGGCGAGCACCACACCATCTTCAAGACCATAAAACCCATTTGGCAAAATAATCACGACGGCGAAATCTCGGGAAATCTCGGTAGTCTCGTGCGCTATATCGGAGATAACAAAGTCTTGATGACCAATTGCGCCGAATACGATGCGGATATTGCTGCTTATTTGAAGAAACAATTGGAAACTGCGGGCTATGAAGTAAAGGAACTCTCGTTCAGTTCGTGCACCGAACCGCGCAAACGCCATGACAGGAGTTGGGCATACATTAACTTCATCCAGACGTCCAAGGTGGTGATAGTTCCAATGCAACATGCCGAAGAAGACAAAGAGGCATTGCGACAGATAAGGGCTTGTTTCCCACACCTCGCCGTAATTGGCGTGAATGCAAAACCTTTCTTTAGTGAGAAGGGAGAGTTTGTGTCTTACTCCCATTCCATCAAGGAACAATCGGTTTCTTAATCCGACTCTTGTCAAGACCCAAAAGTCTTCAGACAAAATAAGTTTTCAACAAACATTCTGATGTTTTTCATATTAATCAAGGAGGTTCGTATTGACGTTCCTCCTTTTTTGAATGTGAGGTGTCTTGGCAATTCTATGGACAACAGACCTTTTTCGTTCCACTTCTTCTCATCCTAACAAATGATTTGCCACACTGCAACCAAATGACAGATGGTTCCGAAAAGCACGAAGAAATGAAAAACGGTGTGCATATATTTCCGTTTGTGCAACGAATAGAACACCGCGCCGGTAATGTACATCACTCCTTCGGCAATAATCCAAGCAACAGTGGCAAGGCTTACGGCGTGTAAAAGTGGTTTGAAAGCCACGAGAACAGAAAGCCCCATGCCAACAAACGTTATAGTTTCGAGGTTGCTGTGGTCTGCCAACTTGTGGAATGAGGTGATGGTACCAATGATGGCAAACAACCAAACGAAAGCGAAAAGCCCCCAACCCCAAAACTCTTCGCAGAGCAGTGCCACCAAAGCGATGGGCGAATAGGAACCGGCGATGTGCCAATAGATGGCAGCGTGGTCGAATTTACGCATTCTGTGCTTCCATTTTGATTCGGGCGACAGACCGTGATAGACCGTTGAGGCAACATAGCTGCCCAACATTCCAAACAGATACAGCGCAACACTGAAAGTGGCGAGAGACTGCCCGTCTTTCAAACAATGAATAAGGAAAACCGTTCCGCAGACCATTCCCAAGACGATACCTCCCGCATGACTCCACGTGTTCCATGCTTCTTCCGTTCGGGTGTAGAATGATTTATGCTTCATGTCGTACCTTTCTTTTCGTTGAAGTTAAGAAATCAAGCCGCATGAGTACACGATCGGGTGAATAATCATTGGTCGTCTTTCCATGCGGACTTGCTATTTCGTAATATTACCGATGTTTATTTCTTTTTCCTTGATTGGTCATGAGCCACCGTGAAGTCAAGTTGTTTGCGTTCAAGGTTCGCTTTTGCCACTTGAATTCGGATGGGATCGCCCAATTGGTAAACATGATGACGCCGCCGTCCGACAAGACAATAATTCTTCTCATCGAACTCATAGTAGTCATCATCCAAGTCGCGCATGGCAATCATGCCCTCGCAATGGTTCTCATCTATCTCCGCGTAGATGCCGTAGCTCTGAATTCCACTGATATGAGCATCGAAACATTCCCCCACGTGCTCGCCCATGAACTCTACCATCTTATATTTTATGGAGTCTCGCTCAGCGTTTTGAGCCACCTGCTCCATGTCGGAGCAATGTTCGCACAGTTCTTCTATATAATCTTGGTTGGCTGATCGTCCGCCTTGTTCGTATCGTGTAAGCAACCGGTGCACCATCGTGTCGGGATAGCGACGTATGGGCGATGTGAAATGGGTGTAATAATCGAATGCCAGACCAAAATGCCCAATGTTGTGGGTGGTGTATTTCGCCTTCATCATGGAGCGGAGGGCGATAGTCTGTATGACTTTCTGTTCCTTTTTTCCTTCAATCTCTTCCATGAGGGCATTTAATGCTCGTGCCGTCGCTCCCTTTGTGCTTGAGGACTTCAGTCTGTAGCCGAATTTCGCCGTGAACTGGCGCAGGTTCTCAAATTTCTGTGGGTCGGGATTGTCGTGAACGCGATAGGGCAGTGTCTTCGCTTTCTTTCCTCTTGCCACTTTTCCAATGCTTTCCGCCACATATTTATTTGCCAAGAGCATGAACTCTTCGATGAGTTTGTTGGCATCCTTCGAGCGTTTGAAGTAGCAGCGTATGGGCTTTCCTTTCTCATCTATGTCGAAATGCAATTCCTCTGAGTCGAATTTCACGCTGCCATTCTTAAATCTTTTCTTACGAATGAGTTTTGCCAAGCGATCTAAAATAATGATGTTCTCGGCAAATTCCCCCTTGTAACCCTTCTTTCCGGGTGCCGGAGCGGGCTCTTCAGTTCCATCAATCACGCCATTATCCTCAAGCAGTTGTTGCGCTTCCTCGTAGGCAAAGCGGCGATTACTCTTGGTGATGGTATGGGCAAGGTGGAACTTCTTTACGTTAGCTTCATCGTCCAGCTCAAAGATGGCACTGTAGGTGAGCTTCTCTTCACCGGGACGGAGTGAACAAACAAAGTTGCAAAGACGTTCCGGAAGCATGGGAATGGTGCGATCGACAAGATAAATCGATGTGGCACGCTTTTGTGCTTCCTTGTCGATGATGCTGCCTTCCTTGACGTAGTGCGACACATCGGCAATGTGAACGCCCACTTCCCACAGTCCGCTTTCGAGCTTGCGAACGGAAAGCGCGTCGTCAAAGTCCTTCGCGTCTTTTGGATCGATGGTGCAAGTCCATACGTTGCGGAAGTCTTCGCGCTCCGCATAGTCCTGATTTGTAATCTCACCGCTTATTTTATCGGCGGCATCTTCCACTGCTTTTGGGTACTTATAAGGCAGACCGTATTGTGCGAGGATGGTATTCATTTCCACATCGTTGTCGCCTGCCTTTCCGAGGATATCGATAACTTCCCCGACAAGGTTCTTGTGGTTGGCATCCGGCCATTTCGTGATTTTAACCACAGCCCGATCATCGGTTTTTCCGCCTTTTAATGCTTTCTTTGGGATGATGATATCATGCACAAAAAGGTTCTCTTGCGTTACGAGAAACGCAATATCCGCCTCAACCTGCAGTCTGCCCACGAAGGTTTCTTTCTTCCGTTGCAGAATTTCGATGACCATCGCTTCCTTGATGTGGTTGCGTCGGCGCGCGAGGAACTGAACCTTTACGCGGTCGCCACTCAGTGCCGACATGGAGTTGCGTTCGGAAACAAAGATATTCGTTCCGCCATCATCGGGTTGGAACGAGTTTTTGCCGTTCGATTTCCGAATGAATACACCTTCTTGCACTTGTCCTTTGGTGTTGAGTGCATAGGCATTTTCGCCCACTTTCGACAAGAAGTCATCCCATGCCATCTCTTCCATGATGTCGATGGCAAGCATTTTTTGCGGATGTGTCGTCAGTTTAAGAGCACGAAATATCTGTTTAAAACTGAAAGTCTCGCCGGGTTGTGTCTGAAAAAATCCCCGCAACTTCTCGGAAAGTTGAGCTTTGGTCAGGCGTTTTCCGCCTTTTTTTTGTTTACCCATAGTGAATTGCACTTTGATTATAGACACAAAGTAACAAAAAAGTTTGTATCTTTGCAAGCGTTTCACGGAATTTTAATGAAAAAGATTTTAATTACAGGAGCTTCGGGGTTCATCGGCTCGTTTATCGTTGAGGAGGCATTGCGCAGAAACATGGAGGTATGGGCTGCCGTTCGTCCCACCTCTTCGCGTCGGTATTTGCGTGATTCTCGCATTCGTTTCATCGAATTGGACTTCTCGTCCGAACAAACCCTTCGCGAGCAGTTGGCACCCCATCGATTTGATTATATCGTTCACGCGGCGGGAGCTACGAAATGTTTGCGCAAGTCCGACTTTTTCCGTATCAACACGGATGGAACCAAAAACCTTGTTCGAGCCCTCCTTTCACTCAAGATGCCCATCGAGTGCTTCGTGTATCTTTCGAGTCTCAGCGTTTTCGGAGCCGTAAGCGAGGAACAGCCTTACCGTGATATTTCCGAGAACGATGAGCGACATCCTAACACCGCGTATGGGGAAAGCAAGAAAGAAGCGGAAGACTTCCTGTTCTCACTCAGCGGTTTCCCCTGTGTCATTCTGCGTCCGACCGGGGTTTACGGACCGCGCGAAAAAGACTATTTCCTCATGGTGAAGTCCATCAAACAACATACCGATTTCGCAGTTGGGTTTCGTCGGCAAGATATTACTTTCGTTTATGTCCGAGACGTTGTGCAGGCGGTGTTCCTTTCTTTGGAGTGCGGGAAAAGTGGCAGAGCGTATTTTCTTTCGGATGGGAACGTGTATCGAAGTGCAGCGTTCAGCAATCTCATCCGTGAGGAGTTGGGCAATCCATGGTGGATACGCATCACTGCTCCGATAGGGTTCTTGCGTGTCATCACGTGGTTGGGAGATTGGATGGGAAGGCTTACCGGCAAACTCTCTCCACTCAATAACGACAAGTATCAAATCATGAAGCAAAGGAATTGGCGATGCGACATCCGACCTGCCATCAGTGAGTTAGGCTATCAGCCTGAATACGATTTGGCGCGCGGCGTGAAAGAGACAGTGAACTGGTACAAAGAAAATAAATGGATATAGGAACAGACCGATATTACAGATTCGTTCCGTAGAGATATGTGGGCGGAGAGTTTGGCGAGAAATGCCTCCTTTGTCGAATGTCCGTAATTTCAGATAAACAAGACGATGCAAAAATTTATAAAGAATTTGTTTCAGATAGAGAAGAAACCGCTGAAGGGACTGCTGGCGGTGGAATGGGCAATGATGGCCTATCTGTTGTTCACTCTTGTCCTGACCTTTTTCCTTTATACGAAAATGAGCCAACCGCAAGCGATGGTGTTCGGTAGGTTGCGCGTGGTGGCAATGACAGCCGCGCTGTGGCTTGTCTATCGCGTTTTCCCTTGCCGTCTCACGCGCTTGATACGCATAGCCGCGCAACTCGCACTCTTGGCATGGTGGTATCCCGATACCTACGAATTCAATCGTCTCTTCCCCAATCTCGACCATGTGTTTGCCCGATGGGAACAGGATTGGTTCGGTATGCAACCCGCGTTGCTCTTTTCCAAGGAATTGCCCGATGCGCTTTTCAGCGAATTGTTCGATATGGGCTACGCCGCTTATTACCCGATGATTGCGCTCACCGTTTTTTATTATTTCATTTGGCGATACAATGAGTTTGAGCGTGCGGCGTTTATTGTCCTGTCGGCTTTCTTTATCTATTACGTCATCTTTATTTTCGTTCCCGTTGCCGGTCCCACTTTCTATTATAAGGCAGTGGGCGTGGAAAATATCGCGGCGGGAATATTCCCGAACGTGCACGATTATTTCAACTTTCATCAGGATTGTCTGCCCAGTCCCGGTTATACCGATGGATTCTTTTACCGACTTGTGGAAGATGCCAAGGCGGCGGGCGAGCGTCCGACAGCTGCTTTTCCCAGTTCGCACGTCGGTATCAGCACCATCTGTATGCTCCTGATGTGGCACGGAGGCAACCGGCGACTTTTCTACGCACTCATTCCTTTCTATTTCTTTCTCTGTTGCGCAACGGTCTATATCCAAGCCCATTACCTCGTTGATGCTTTGGCAGGAATTGTTTCCGCCTTGCTGATTTACAGCCTGTTGTTCTTCGGATCGAAAAGCATGGTGAGGCGAGGTCGGAATTAACGCGAGACGACAATTGTTGGCAGTGGCGACATCGTTGCGCTTTGAAAAATAAGTCCGACAGACTCAACGAAAGTGAAGAAAATGGTGTGAAATAAATTTCAAAAAAATCACCATTAACTCTCAATAGCTTAGCCATTGCGTTTTAAAAGCTTACCTTTTGCGATGTAAAAGCTTACCTTTTGGAATGTAAAAGCTTACCTTTTGAAACAGTGTTTGTAACCATCTGATTTGCAATCTGTTGCAAATTGCAATTTATTGACTTTGTCGTGGCTTGGTTTGTCGCGAAAACGAAGATCATTTTTCTGACCGGAATATGGAAATAAAACATTTTTTTTAGTCCGGTTTTCGCATGATTGTTTTTTAAGAACGCCGGTCGTCGATTTAAGTTTGCAGATGAAAGGTGTTTTGTTCCATAAGTTTCACGCGAGCACTTTTTGTTTTACGCGGGCACAACCTTTCATGAGTCTCAAATTCCCCCATGGGATATTAATATTTTCTTAAAAGTGAGATATTTTTTTTGATATTACCAATTTTATTCGTATCTTTGCAACGTTCAGAGGAATGAGGGGCTTTTCGCAAGTCCCTCATTTTTCATATTAAAACGCGTATGATAGATAAAAACGTTGTAAAGAAGATTGTTGATGAGTGGTTAGCAGGAAAAGACTATTTCCTTGTTGATGTTCAGTTAGGTCCCGATAGCAAGATTATTGTGGAAATCGATCACGCCGACGGGGTGTGGATTGAGGATTGTGTGGAGTTGAGCAGATATATAGAAGACCATCTCTCTCGCGATGAGGAAGACTACGAGCTTGAAGTAGGCTCGGCAGGACTCGGACAGCCTTTCAAAGTTCCGCAGCAGTACATTAATTTCATCGGAAAAGAAGTTGAGGTGCTTGATAAAGACCGCAAGAAAGTAAGAGGAATCTTGAAGAGCGTTCATGGGAACGACTTTGTCGTCGCTGTCAATGAGAAAGTAAAGGTGGAAGGCAAAAAACGTCCCGTGATGATGGACGTTGACCATTCGTTCAAGATGGATGAAGTAAAATATACAAAATATATAATAAGTTTCAAGTAAAGCTATGGCAGCAAGAAAAGAAGAAGAACGTCCGAATATGATCGAGACTTTTAACGAGTTTAAAATTAACAAGCATATCGATCGCACGACGTTGGTGAGCGTTCTGGAAGAAAGCTTTCGTAACGTAATTGCCAAGAAATTTGGTTCGGACGAGAACTTTGATGTTATCGTCAATCCGGATAAGGGCGACTTTGAAATCTATCGTAACCGCGTCGTAGTGGCTGACGGCGAAGTGCAGGACGAAAATAAGGAGATTAGCCTGACAGAGGCACGCAAGATAGAACCCGATTACGAAGTGGGAGAGGATGTTTCCGAACCGGTCGATTTCGCAAAGTTCGGCCGCAGAGCCATTCTGAACCTTCGTCAGACTTTGGCTTCAAAAGTGTTGGAACTGGAGCACGATTCCATTTATAACAAGTACAAAGACAGGGTGGGACAGATTATCTCAGGCGAGGTTTACCAAACATGGAAACGCGAAGTGCTGCTTGTCGATGAAGATAACAATGAACTGATTTTACCAAAAGGAGAACAAATTCCACGCGACCAATACAGAAAAGGCGAAACCATTCGTGCCGTCATCCTTCGCGTGGACAATGAGAACAACAATCCGAAAATTATCCTTTCACGCACGGCACCGGAGTTCTTGGAACGGTTGCTCGAGGCGGAAGTGCCGGAAATCAGCGACGGTCTGATTGCAATCAAACGCATCGCGAGAATGCCCGGAGAACGAGCAAAGATAGCTGTGGAGAGTTACGATGATCGTATCGACCCCGTCGGAGCCTGCGTGGGCGTTCGCGGAAGTAGAGTTCATGGCATCGTGCGCGAACTCTGTAACGAGAATATCGATGTCATCAATTGGACAGACAATACAAAACTTTTTATCCAACGTGCGCTGTCGCCGGCAAAGGTGAGCAGCCTGACCATTGATGAGGAAAATAAGAAAGCGGAAGTTTATCTGCAACCCGAAGAGGTGAGTCTGGCAATCGGACGAGGCGGAATGAACATCAAGTTGGCAAGTATGCTGACCGGTTACACCATCGACGTGTTCCGTGAACTCAACGACCAAGAAACAGAGGAGGATATCTATTTGGATGAGTTCGCCGACGAAATCGACAAGTGGGTCATCGATGCCATCAAGAGCATCGGACTGGATACGGCCAAACAGGTGTTGAACGCACCACGCGAGATGCTGATAGAGAAAGCCGACCTTGAAGAGGAAACAGTAGATAACGTATTGAACATTTTAAGAGCAGAATTTGAGGGATAAGAGACTTCTCTCTTACCCAACATTCAAAAAGAAAGAAAAATATTAATGAGCATCAGATTAAACAAAGCAATTCGAGAACTGAACATAGGACTCCAAACGGCAGTGGAGTTCTTGGAACGAAGAAACGACTTGGGTGAAGTGAAAAACGACCTTAGCTTCAAACTCAACGATAAACAATATCAGGCGTTGGTGAAAGAGTTTAAGGGCGACAAGGATATCAAGAACGATGCGGAAAAAATCTTCCAAAATAAACAAAAGGAAAAGATTCATGCGCAGAAGACTTCCTCGCACAAGGCGGAGACACTGCTGAAAGCAAAACGACCACAATTCAAGCCAATTGGAAAGATTGATCTCGACCAATTGAACAACCCCGTGGCAAAGTCTGCTGCTCAGAAACCTTCCGAACCTAAAACCAAGGGGACTGCCGTAAGCCCGAAAGAGAATGTGAAGGAGGAAGGGAAAGTTGAAAAATCATCAGAAAAACCGGAACCGGAAAAGGTGGAAAAACCAACGAAAATCATAAAACAGCCCGTGACGGAAGTAACGAAGACCGAAAACATAAAAAACAATAAACCCAAGTCGGATGTTACCCGGTCGGAAACAACGGCAAAGCAGACGAACGAAGAGGTTCAAAAGAACGAAAAGAAGATGGAGTCTGACAACAACGGCATCTTCCAAACACAGAATGAAAAGAAGATGCTCAATCAGCCGAAAGTGAATGTGTTGGGTAAGATAGACCTAAGTACCATCAACCAAAGTACAAGACCCAAGAAGAAAACAAAGGAGGAACGCCGCAAGGAACGCGAGGAGAAGAATGCTCAAAGCGGACGAGGAAAAAAGAAACGCGTAAGAATAAATAAGGAACGCGTGGACATCAATGCTGCTGCCAACCAACAAGGTGGAAAGCAGAACTTTGGTAAAAAGAATAATAACGCCGGTGGCTCGAAACGTTCACGCGGCAACCGCAACCAACGTCCGCTGGAGGTGGATGATGAGGCTGTGGCACGTCAGGTAAAAGAGACGTTGGCACGACTTACCAGTAAAAGCCAGAATAAAAAGGGAGCCAAATATCGTAGAGAAAAACGCGATGCTGTTCAGGAACGTTTGAGTGCAGAGGCAAAAGCGGAACGCAAGGAAAGCAAAATACTGAAATTAACGGAGTTTGTTACCGTATCGGAATTGGCAACGATGATGAATGTACCGGTAACAAATGTCATCTCTACCTTGATGTCTGTGGGCATCATGGTCTCTATCAATCAACGTTTGGATGCCGAAACCATTAATTTGGTGGCTGATGAATTCGGATTTAAGACCGAATACGTCAGTGCCGAGGTACAAGAGGCAGTAAGCGAAGAAGTGGACGATGAGAACGACTTGGTATCGCGCGCCCCCATTGTTACAGTGATGGGACATGTTGATCATGGTAAGACTTCCTTGCTCGACCATATTCGCAGTACGAACGTAATTGCAGGAGAGGCAGGCGGTATCACTCAACATATCGGTGCTTACGGCGTAACCTTACCGAGCGGAAGAAAGGTAACTTTCCTTGATACGCCGGGACACGAGGCTTTCACCGCCATGCGTGCACGCGGTACTCAGGTTACTGATATTGCGATCATCATCATTGCGGCAGACGACTCCGTGATGCCCACCACAAAAGAGGCGATTGCTCACGCACAAGCCGCCGGAGTTCCGATGGTGTTCGCCATCAATAAGATTGATAAACCGGGAGCCAACCCGGATAAGATACGTGAGGATTTAAGCCAAATGAATTTGCTCGTAGAAGAGTGGGGCGGAAAATTCCAGTGTCAGGAAATCAGTGCCAAGAAAGGTATCGGCGTGTCAGAGTTGCTGGAAAAAGTATTGCTGGAAGCAGAGATGCTCGACTTGAAAGCAAACCCAAATCGCAAGGCTACGGGAACCATCATCGAATCTTCCTTGGACAAGGGACGTGGCTATGTCAGTACGGTGCTCGTTTCCAACGGTACGTTGAAAGTGGGTGATATCGTTATTGCCGGAACTTCATGGGGACGAATCAAAGCCATGTTCAACGAGCGCAATCAGCGCATAGAGGAGGCTGCTCCGGCAGAGCCGGCAATCATTCTCGGATTGAACGGTGCTCCCACGGCGGGCGATACTTTCCATGTAATGGAAACCGAGCAGGAGGCAAGGGAAATTGCCAACAAACGCGAACAATTGCAACGAGAGCAAGGCTTGCGAACACAGACTCGCTTGACACTCTCCGATATTTCTCATCGTATCGCTCGTGGCGAGTTCCATGAATTGAACATCATCGTGAAGGGAGATACGGATGGTTCCATTGAAGCGTTGTCCGATTCGTTCATCAAACTTTCCACGGAAAAAGTGAATGTAAACGTAATCAACAAGGCAGTGGGACAGATTTCCGAAAACGATGTGATGCTTGCCGCCGCATCTGATGCCATCATCGTAGGCTTCCAAGTTCGCCCATCGGCAGACGCTCGTAAGTTGGCGGAACGAGATGGAGTGGAAATCAATACCTATTCGGTAATCTATGATGCCATTGATGATGTTACTTCAGCCATGGTTGGTATGCTCGATAAGGTGAAGAAAGAGGTCGTTACCGGACAGATTGACGTTCAGCAGGTATTTAAGATATCAAAGGTGGGTACCGTAGCCGGCGGTCTTGTTACAGAAGGTAAGGTACATAATAAGGACAAATGTCGCGTCATACGTGATGGCATCGTTATTCATACAGCTCCCATTAGTGCTTTGAAACGTTATAAGGATGATGTGAAAGAAGTGGCCACGGGATTGGAGTGTGGTGTTTCGCTCGTTAATTACAATGATATACAAGCCGGCGACGTGATTGAAACGTTCACCGAGATAGAAGTAGAACAGAAGCTATAGTGTGTCAGCCGTCTTTCTTCTCTGCAAACGAAAGAAAGACGGTTTGTCATTTGTGGCAACTATGTCGTTTGGCATGCTATTTGTTTCCGGGAAATATGTGTAAAGACAGTGGAAGATTAGTCTGATGCTGTCATAATAGGTAAAAAGTAATGTCAGAAAAAAATAGCAACGAGTATGTAAAGAAGGTTGCCGAACAGAAATACGAGTTCGGATTTACAACCGATGTACATACGGATATTATTCCGAAAGGTCTGAACGAAGATGTTGTCAGGCTTATTTCTCAAAAGAAAGGGGAGCCGGAGTGGCTTCTCGATTTTCGTTTAAAGGCGTTTCGTTATTGGCAAACGCTGAAAATGCCAACATGGGCTCATTTACAACTGCCTGAGATTGACTATCAAGCCATCTCTTATTATGCCGATCCATTGGCAAAGAAGCCCAAAAACAAGGAGATAGACCCAGAGCTGGAAAAAACTTTCGATAAGTTAGGCATTCCTTTGGAAGAAAGACTCGCCCTGAGCGGTACGGCAGTAGATGCCATCATGGATTCTGTGTCGGTGAAGACCACTTTCAAGAAGCAATTGGCTGAAAAGGGAATTATTTTTTGCTCCATTGGTGAGGCAGTAAAAGAATATCCTGATTTGGTGAAACAATATCTTGGCACGGTTGTTCCTTACAAGGATAACTTCACGGCGGCTCTAAATTCAGCTGTTTTTAGTGATGGGTCGTTCGTTTATATTCCAAAGGGAGTACGCTGCCCAATGGAATTAAGTTCTTATTTTCGTATCAATGCCATCAATACCGGACAGTTCGAACGCACTCTAATCATAGCTGATGATAATTCTTACGTGAGCTATCTTGAGGGATGTACCGCACCGATGCGCGATGAAAACCAGCTTCATGCCGCCATCGTGGAGATTGTTGTATTGAATAATGCGGAAGTGAAATATTCTACCGTACAGAATTGGTATCCCGGAGATGAGAACGGAAAAGGTGGCGTGCTAAATCTTGTAACAAAGCGTGGCGACCTTCGTGGCGTAAATTCCAAGTTGTCATGGACACAAGTGGAAACAGGGTCTGCCATAACATGGAAATATCCATCGTGCATCCTTCGCGGTGATAATTCACAAGCTGAGTTTTATTCAGTCGCTGTTACAAACAATTATCAGGAAGCGGACACAGGTACGAAGATGATTCACATGGGAAAGAACACCAAGAGTACCATTATCTCTAAGGGTATATCCGCCGGACACAGTCAAAACTCTTATCGCGGACTTGTGCGTGCCACACCGAATGCGGACAACGCACGCAACTATAGCTCGTGCGACTCGCTGCTTTTAGGTTCTAAATGTGGAGCTCATACGTTTCCATACTTGGATATTCACAATGACACAGCTATCATGGAACACGAAGCTACTACTTCCAAGATTAGCGAAGAACAGCTCTTTTATTGCAATCAGCGAGGTATTCCCACTGAAGATGCAATCGGATTAATCGTCAATGGTTATGCGAAAGATGTGTTGAATAAGCTGCCGATGGAGTTCGCCGTGGAAGCCCAGAAACTTCTCTCCGTTACTTTGGAAGGAACGGTGGGATAGTGATGGCTCTTTCATGTGGAAAAACAACGATAAGAATGAAATAAAAGGTAGTATATGTTAAGGAAAGTGGTAATCTTCTTGTTTGTCTTGCTCGCTTCCGTTGCTTCTGCGCAAAGTTGGCAGCCTAAGGCTTGGCAGCAATATCTTATTGAATTGAATGTACGGAAAGACACTATTCCGCAGCTTTCGTCTATCATGTGCCCAAAGAATGTAAGCACGCGAAGAATTGACACCCGCCCCTTCCGTTGTGGACCTTATTATATGCCCGACCCACCATCACTGTTTGAAGCGCAGGATGAGGCGGAGAGGTGGAGGCGTATTGAGCGCGACGGATATCATACCACGGATTTGGTCTGCGATATACTGAACGGTGTGCTACAAGTGCTGTTTGAATAAATAAAGAAATATAAAAAACATTATGTTAGAAGTAAAAGACCTGCATGCAACTATTGCAGAAAAAGAAATATTGCGAGGCATCAATCTTACCGTCAATGATGGCGAGGTGCATGCTATCATGGGACCGAATGGTTCCGGAAAATCAACTTTAAGTGCCGTTCTCACCGGAAATCCTCTCTATGAGGTTACCGGGGGTACGGCTTTTTTCAATGGTAAAAATCTCTTAGAGATGAAACCGGAAGACAGAGCTCACGAAGGGCTTTTCCTTTCTTTTCAATATCCGGTGGAAATTCCGGGCGTGAGCATGATAAACTTCATGAAGGCAGCTATCAACGCCAAGCGACAATATGAGGGACTGGAGCCTTTAAAGGCTGCTGAGTTCCTGAAACTCATGCGCGAGAAACGCGACTTGGTGGGACTCGACTCAAAACTCTCTCACCGCAGCGTCAATGAAGGCTTCTCTGGCGGTGAGAAAAAGCGCAACGAAATCTTCCAAATGGCAATGTTGGAGCCTAAGTTGAGCATCCTCGATGAGACCGACTCAGGACTTGATGTCGATGCTATGCGCATCGTGGCGGAAGGAGTGAACAAGATGCACACGTCTCAAACTTCAACCATTGTCATCACCCACTATGAACGGCTCTTGGAAATGATAAAGCCCGATGTAGTGCATGTACTCTATCAGGGCAGGATTGTGAAGACCGGGGGACACGAGCTTGCCCGGGAAATAGAGAAAAGAGGCTACGACTGGATAAGAGAAGAAGTGGACGGAAAATAGAATCGTGAATCCGATTATCTTCCGGCGAGCCTCTCATTGGAGGCTTTTCCGGTATTCTTCATTGAGAACATCTTCTAAAACAATTAGTTACAATGCAAAGCGAAAAACAATATATCGACCTATATAGCGAGAATCGGGAGATGATTATGAAACATTCTGCCGATGTTTTGAATAGGGTTCGCGATAAGGCTTTTGAGGATTTCAAGTCGCAGGGCTTCCCCACAAAAAAAGTGGAACGCTATAAATATACGAATATTCCCCGGCTTTTCGCACCCAATTACGGACTGAACCTGCAACGACTCGACATCCCCGTAAATCCTGCCAAGACCTTTCAATGCGGAGTGCCCAACCTCAGCACTTCCTTGTATTTTGTGGTGAACGACCGGTTTTACGATAAACAGTTGCCCAAGGCACAACTCACCGGTGGCATTATTGTCGATAGCCTGAGCCATGCAGCACAAACCCACCCGGAGCTTATTGCGAAACATTACGCCAAGATAGCCGAAACAGGGAAAGACACCGTAACGGCACTCAACACAATGTTGGCTCAAGACGGATTGTTTATCTACATTCCCGAGAACGTAAAGGCGGGTCGCACCATTCAGGTAATCAATATTCTGAGAGCGGACGTGGACTTGATGGTTAATCGACGTGTGCTCATCATCTTGGAAAAAGGTGCAGAAGCCGACATGCTCTTTTGTGATGATACAGCTGACGACCTCAACTTCCTAACCACACAGGTCATCGAGGCTTACGTGGGCGATAATGCCCGGCTTGAGTTGAACTGTTTGGAAGAAACCCATGCGAAGAACGTTCGCCTTTCGAATGTTTACATTGAGCAACAACGCAACAGCAGCGTCAATCACAATGTGATAACCTTGCACAACGGCGTTACTCGCAACAAGCTCGACCTTGTCTTTAAGGGTGAGGGTGGAGAGTGTTCTTGCAATGGTTGCGTCATTGCCGACAAGGAACAACACGTTGATAACAACACGGTCATTCGCCACGATGCGGGACATTGTACCAGCGACCAACTTTATAAATATGTGTTGGACGATAAAGCCGTCGGTGCGTTTGCAGGTCTTATCTATGTGGCAAAAGATGCACAGAAGAGCTTTTCTCATGAGGTGAACCAAAACCTATGTGCTTCCAAGACGGCGCACATGTATTCGCAGCCCATGTTGGAAATCTATGCCGATGATGTTCAATGTAATCATGGTTCCACGGTCGGACAACTCAACGATGCCGCCATGTTCTATATGCGTCAGCGTGGAATAGACGAACGCGAGGCTAAACTCCTTTTGGAATTTGCTTTTGTCAATGAAGTGATTGATAAGATGCAGCTCATTCCCTTGCGCGACCGGCTTCATCACTTGGTGGAAAAACGATTTCGTGGCGAGCTGGCGAAGTGTCAGGGTTGCAGTTTGTGTCGATAAAGTCTTGAGTTATGTACGATATTAATAAAGTGCGCGAGGATTTTCCCATCCTCTCCCGTAAGATTTATGATAAACCACTGGTTTATCTTGACAACGCCGCGACCACTCAGAAACCGCTCTGCGTGCTCGATGCCATGCGCGAAGAATACTTGAATGTCAATGCCAATGTGCACCGAGGCATTCATTGGATGTCGCAACAAGCCACCGACCTCCACGAAGCTGCTCGCGAAACCGTGCGTAAGTTCCTGAACGCTCGCTCCACTTCGGAAATCGTGTTCACCCGAGGCACCACGGAAAGTCTGAACCTTGTGGCATCGAGTTTCGTAGAGGGCTTTATGCAACCCGGAGATGAGGTTCTTGTCTCCAACATGGAGCACCATTCCAACATCGTGCCTTGGCAAATTTTGGCAAGTAGGAAGGGAATCGTACTGAAAGTAATCCCCATTTCCGATGAGGGCATTCTTGATATGGAAGCTTTTCAGAGATTGCTCACTCCAAAAACGAAACTCGTGAGCATTGCCCATGTCAGCAACGTGCTTGGCGTTATCAATCCGGTGAAGGAGATTACGCGTCTTGCTCATGAACAAGACATCCCCGTGATGATTGACGGAGCGCAGAGCGTTCCTCATTTCAAGGTGGATGTGCGCGACTTGGATTGCGAGTTTCTCGCTTTCAGTGGACACAAGGTTTATGGGCCCACCGGCGTTGGTGTACTCTATGGCAAGGAAGAGTGGCTCGACAAACTACCGCCTTATCAGGGGGGAGGCGAAATGATTGCGTCCGTGAGCTTCAGTGGAACCACCTTCGAACGCCCACCGTTGAAGTTCGAAGCCGGTACGCCCGATTACATCGCCACCCATGGATTGGCAACCGCCATCGACTATGTCTCCCGATTGGGTATGGACAACATAAGTCGTCATGAACGGGAACTCACCGATTATGCCGTGCGGCTCATGCGCGATATTCCCGACCTTCGCTTCTTTGGTGTTCCCAATGCCGCACAGGTGTCTGGGGAAAATCATCACGATGCCGTGGTCAGTTTCCTTGTGGGCGACATTCACCCCATGGACCTCGGTACGCTGCTCGACCGCTTGGGCATTGCCGTGCGTACGGGACATCACTGCGCCCAACCGCTCATGGAACGCTTCGGAATCCTTGGCACGGTCAGGGCATCTTTCGCGCTCTATAACACGAAGGAGGAGGTTGAATCGTTTGTTGAGGGCGTTCGGCGTGTCATCAAAATGTTCTGATCGGCTCGCGTTACGCCAACAATTTTTTGCATCTGTAAACGCTAACGGCAAACCATACGGCAAACCCGGCTTTTAGGAAAAAAACATCCGTGCTCGTGAATAACGCCGATAGGAAAGCAATCTGTGCTTGTGTAACGGCAGCCGCTTGGCAACGGTCAATTTCTCGTTCAAAAATTGAGCTGTAATACTTCCTTAACCATTCGGCGGGAGTCTTCGCCCAAACTTTGATTTCTTTCAAATCAATGTTCCATCGTTCCGAAGCAGAGGTGGTTCCGTTGCCGGTGGCAGATAGGGTCATTTCTTTTTTCATGTCGTCTGTTTTTATGAAGTTATCTTATTGTTTTCGTTTGCGATGGCAAAGTTAGGATACATGTGTGCACAATGAGTTCGATTTAAAAAATAATAATGTTGTATTATGTTAATAAATAGCGATAAGCAACTCATATAATAATGTCATGTTGAAAAGTAGATATTATGAAAACCTTGTGGAAGCCGGATGCGATGAAGCCGGAAGGGGTTGTCTGGCGGGCAGTGTCTATGCGGCTGCGGTAATTTTTCCGTCCGATTACACCAATGAAATGCTCAACGATTCCAAGCAGCTCTCCGCCAAGAAGCGATATGCCTTGCGTGCCATTGTCGAGCGAGACGCACTTGCGTGGGCAATAGGCGTGGTAACTCCCGCGGAAATCGACAAGATAAACATTCTCAATGCCAGCATATTGGCGATGCACCGCGCACTCGATGCGCTTGTTGTTCGTCCCGAAGCGGTCATTGTCGATGGCAATCGTTTCAAGCCTTATCGCGATTTGCCTGCTACCACCATCGTAAAAGGAGATGGGAAATATCTCTCCATAGCCGCCGCCTCAATTCTTGCGAAAACGTTTCGCGACGATTACATGAAAGAGTTAAGTCGGGAATATCCCATGTACGACTGGAACTCCAACAAGGGCTATCCCACCCAAAGACATCGTGCCGCCATTCGGACACATGGCATCACACCTTATCATCGTCGCTCCTTTACGTTGCTTCCTCGGGAGGAACTTTCTTTCGATTTCTAAGTTACTGTTTCACCCTTGTTTCCTCACTTCTTATCTTCAATATCTTATGCGTTTCGACAAACTCCGTACCCAACTTGAACTAATCTTGTTGTTATCCGAACCACAAGGTTACACCGTTGCCCAATTGTGCGAGAAACTTGAACTTTCACGCAGGAACATCTATTATCTGCTCGATTTTCTGAAACAAGCCGGAATGATACTTTTCAAGCAGCGACAGTGCTACCACATCGACCCCCGCTCACCATTTTTCGCCCGACTGCAAACCAATATCCAATTCTCCGATAAGGAGATGCTCGCCATATACAACCTCCTGCAAATGGCAGGAGGCACGAGCGAAACGATTAATCAGCTCCGGAACAAGATAGACAGGGCTTATAATTTCTCGGTATATATGAACACACCCGTCCGTCGCCACATTAATAATATGGTAAGCGAACTGCGACGTGCCATCGACACCAAACACATGGTGCGTCTCATCGACTATTCCAGTCCGCACAGCCACACCGTTTCCGACCGAATCGTGGAACCTTTCCTGTTGATGAACAACAATGACGATGTGCGTTGCCATGAACTGCGATCGGGTACCAACAAAACGTTTCGCATCAATCGCATTGGACAAATTGAGGTGTTGCAAACTCCATGGATATCGGAAGATAAGCACCGGCAGGTCTTCACCGATATCTTCATGTTCGCCGGAGAGACAATCTCTCAGGTAAAACTGCTCTTGGGGCAACTCTCCCACAATCTTTTTCTTGAAGAATATCCCCAAGGAGCGAAATATCTGACACCGGCTGATGAGACCCACTGGCTGCTCAACATTCCCATCTGCAACCCACGTGGATTGGGACGCTTCGTGCTCGGACTTTTCAACGACATAGAAATTCTTGAGGGAGATTCCTTCCGGGAATATATAGCGAGCCGGTTAGAGGAAATGAACCATCGCATTAAAAAGGAATGACCCGACAGCAGCTCCTCCGTATCCGTTGAAAAAGCGAAAATCCTTTCCATCTCATCGAAAGGGATTTTCGCTTTTTCAATACCCCCGCCAAACAAAGAGAATATGCCGGTCTTTTGAATTGCTGTGTGGGCGAATAATGGGGAGTCTCGTGGAGAACTGTTTGGAGGAGATGGAGAACAAAGTTGCCACTCAAAAATATTTTTCAGACAAGAGTTGTCTTCCATGTTGTTATCCGGGAAAAAGTACATACCTTTGCAGTCATGAAAATAGGAACAATAGATTTGGGAGAACGGCCGTTATTCCTTGCTCCGATGGAAGATGTGACGGATATCGGATTCCGCAAGATGTGCAAACGATTTGGCGCGGCAATGGTCTATACGGAATTCGTGTCGGCAGACGCCGTTATTCGCAGCATCAAATCAACATTGAACAAGATCGTGATTGACGACGAAGAGCGCCCTGTCGGCATACAGATATATGGGAAAGACGTGGAGTCGATGGTCGAAGCTGCCAAGATTGTTGAGCAAGTGCACCCCGATGTGATAGATATCAATTTCGGTTGCCCGGTGAAGAAAGTCGCGAACAAAGGTGCCGGATCGGGAATGCTGAGGAACGTTCCCCTGTTGCTTGAGATTACGCGAGAGGTCGTTAAGGCTGTGAAAACACCGGTTACCGTAAAGACTCGCTTAGGCTGGGATGCCAGCAATCTCATCATCACCGAATTGGCGGAACAGCTGCAAGACTGTGGCATAAAGGCCCTGACAATCCATGGCCGGACGCGGGCGCAGATGTACACAGGGGAAGCTGACTGGACGCTGATAGGTGCCGTTAAGCAAAATCCTCGCATACATATCCCAATCATTGGCAATGGCGATGTTGCGAGCAGGGAAGAGGCCAGCGAGCGTTTCGACCGCTATGGCGTGGATGCGGTGATGATTGGAAGGGCAACCTTTGGCTGTCCGTGGATTTTCAGCCAGCCATCGCAAGGCAATTCTTTGTCGGTTGATGACAAAATCGACGTGCTTGAAGAAATGCTCCGTATCAACGTGGAGCGCATTGACGAGTACCGTGGCATCCTACACACCCGTAGGCATCTCGCCGCATCGCCCATTTTCAAGGGGATTCCCGACTTCAAACAGACAAGAATCTCCATGCTGCGCGCCACAAAGATGGATGATTTGCTGACGATACTGGAGGAATGCCGCAACAGGTTGAGATGATTTTTTGTCTGTTTTGCCATTCTCCGTTCTCCCAGATGAGGCTTTTGCATGATGGCGCCCTTGATGTTTTGTTATCGATACGTTGCCTTTATTTCAGTGCTTGCCGTCTTTTGGCAAGCTCCGGGTCGTCTCTGTAGGCCAGAGCGTACCCCCAATACAAGTCGGCGGCTTTGATATCTTTCAGATTGAACTTAGCGTCGCCCATGTTTTTATAGATGATAAACATGATGAACTTGCTGGGTTCGTAGAGCGTGGCTGCGTTGTGAAGATATTTCAGCGCATTCTCGTAATGCCCCAGTTGGTTCTCGACCACTCCCAACCTATAGTTTCCCACCGCCATCTTGGGCGCCCGCTCCACGGCTCGTGTGAAATAGAAGGCCGCAGAGTCGAGCTGATTCAAGTATTCGAATGCTCCTCCCATATAATAAAGTGAGTTATAGGTGGTGTCTTTCTCAGCAAAGAGCCTTCGGTAGGTGGCAACACATCTCTCATAGTCCTTGTTCAGGAAGTAGGCTTCGCCCAAAGCGCGGTTCACCTCTATGTTAGTGGAATCTATCAGACAGTAATCTTGCCCGTAACTAACGGCTACCTCAGGCTTGTCGTAACTGTCGCTGACGAGAAGTCCCATGACGTCGGCGATAATCTTGCTGTCCATCGGATACCTTATTTTGATATACGTGCCCCAATAAAGTTGTTCCGACGTGTTCTTCATCGCACTATTGGAATAATAGAGTTGCCGGAGGGCATTGTGGTTAAGGCTGTCTGACGGCACCTTGTCCAGCACATCGGAGCATCCATGATAATCGTTTCGCTGATAGAAGCATTCTGCCAGCTTCAGCCTGACTTTGTTTTCTGTCCGTATTTGCTGTGCCTGCTGATAGTGTTGTATGGCGTGAAAGAAGTCGTATTCACGCATACAACTGTCGCCGAGCGCTACAAGCTGCTGCCGGTTTTGAGCATAGACATTCATTGCCATGCTTATTAAAAGGATGAGTGATAACTTTTTCATACGTAATATCTGAATAGTTGGACCGTCCACCTGTAGCAAGTGCTGTTTCAATTGCTTTTAATTGCGACAAATCCATTTAGGCATAGAGACAACAACTCGCTGTGCTTCTTTGTCTAATGCCAGTGTTTTATGTTTTATCCTAACCACAAACCAATGTTTGCACCGGTTCCAAAGCGATTAAACAATTTATGACTCACGAAGCGTCTTGATATTCATTCTGAGATACTTTGAAATATGAAAAACCAAGAAGCAGTATCAAGCACCTTTCATAATGTTGGTCTTGATACTGCCCACCATGAGAGGATTTATTTCTTTAGTTGCAAGACAAGTGCCCCATCCTTGGCACGATCACCATACTTGTCCACAGCTTGTTGTCCTTTCAGCACGGTCACGCTCTCGATTTGATTCGGATCAAGTTTGTTGATGTCGTATTCTCCGGGAGCATATTCTTTCCCATCAATGACGTAAAGAATATTTTTCTTTGCCGGCATGGCAGTGTTCTCTTTTGCCTGCTCGCCACCCTCCAGCTTGAACGTTATGGGCACAGCGTAATATGTCCTGACAGCCTTCCCGTTTTGTTTGCCCGGGTTCCATTTAGGCATGGCTTTTACCACACGCAAGGCCTCTGCATCGAGCAAGGGAGATACCCCACGTATTATCTCAGGGTTGTTGATTTCTCCTGTTTCGCTAACGATGAATTTCACGATAACGCGTCCCTGTTGTTTTTGCTTGACAGCTTGTTCAGGATATGTCATGTTCTTCATAATCCATACGTTGATATTCCCAGGGAACGTGGGCATCACTTCTGGACAGTTAAACGCCTTTTTCGGCTTTCCGGGAGCCTCTTCATCAGCTTTTTTCATTGCTTCCGTTGTGTTATCGGTTGGCAGGGGTGCCACAGTCTTCGTGGCGTTTGTGGTGTTTATTTCCGTTTGAACCTTTTTGAATACGTTGGACACTTTTTGTGTTAAATCGGAAAGTTCCGGAATGTTATTTACTGTTCTCGTCATTTCTCTTGCCACAGTCTCGATGTTGCTGACAAGCAAGAGAGCTGCTATCAATGGAACGAAAAGTGCATATCGCGCTTTCCCGATTCCCTTTGTTCTTTTTTTGTTCATCATTTTTATACGCTTTTTAAGAGGTGAAACATTAAAGTTATTTGAAATTGTAGCTACGTTCTTTTTGTATGTGAGGCCGAGCAAGTGATACTGGTATTGCTTACTGTCGAAGCCTGTTGCCAGTGTTCGATTGTCGGCGATAAACTCAAGGTTGATTCGCACCTCGCGTTTGAGCAGCCATGTGAATGGGTTAATCCAAAAGGCGATGGCAAAAAGTTCGGTGAAGAGAATGTCTGCGGAGTGCCATTGCCGGCAGTGTGTTTGTTCGTGCATGAGTATCTCTTCGAGTTCATTCGGTTTGTGTTTTTCCGGATTTACGAATATCAAATTGAAAAACGAGAAAGGTCCTTCATCTTTGGTCAGTTTGTGAATGCGAATGCCGTTCAGCTCGAATGTTGCACAATCTTTCTTCAGTTTGGCAATGGATAGCAACTGACGAACAAACCTAAGCATGAGCAATGCCACAACTGCGCCGTATGTCCACGCGAGCCAAGTGAGAACGTTCCATCCGTCGGAAGCTCTCGGGGAAACAGAAACCTCCGGCAAAACATTTTCGGCATAGGCGTCTGCCATGAAAGTCATGTCGGTATTGGAACTTACCCAATGGGAGAAGTCCAGTCCCGGTATCAGTATTGCCGTCAGATAGATGCCAAACAGTGTTGCCCGTCTCCAAGCAAAAAACGTATCGTTCGAGAAAATCAGCTTGTAGAAGCCGAAGAGGACGATGATGGCGATGTTGATTTTTACAAGATAAATCATACGGCTGTCGTTTTTTATTAATATTTATTTTTTTCCTTTTTCTATCTCCTTAATTATGTCTTTTAATTCCTTCGGACTGATTTTTTGTTCCTTTGCGAAAAAAGACACCATTTCTCGGAAAGAGTTTTTGAAATAATCGTCAACAAATTTCGACATATACGCCTTCTTGTATTCACTCTTTTTTACTTTCGGGGCGTAAACATACGTAATGCCTTCCTGTATCGCCGAGAGGAATTGTTTGCGCTTCAGTTTGTTGATGACAGAAGCCAAGGTGGTGTAAGGTGGTTTGGGCTCCGGCATTACTTCCCGCACCTGTTTAATGGTGCAGCTCTTGAACTTCCAAACGTGCAACATCACTTCTTCTTCTTGTTTTGTCAATTCTTCCATTTTCAATAATTATTTATTGATTTTCGGCAAATCTACGAAAAGTTCGTAGAGATTGCAAATTTTATAAATTAAAATATGTTAATTTTGTACATTTCCCTATTATCTATCACGTTATTACGAATTTTTCGTAATATATTTCACCTGCTTTTATCGCATCTACGCTTTCCGAAAAGAGAAGGAGTTATGGGAATTGTTGTAAAGAAAAATATTACTGTCCGCTAAACATAGAAATCCTCATTCCAACTCATTGAGACACAATAGTTCGGATGACAGCATGTTAGTGACAAGCCCCCTTATTCATTTT
>QWCK01001637.1_pt1 | contig 36681 bp, 54 predicted proteins | sample 1972571 | NCBI WGS metagenome assembly QWCK01 (sample SAMN09866710, study PRJNA288562) | Human gut metagenome isolate term2_stool, whole genome shotgun sequencing... | isolation source: gut | host: Homo sapiens | place: USA: California | reverse complement strand
TTCACAGTTCCGTTTAAAACATTAAAAACATCTTTCTTCCCTTCCTCTACTGCGTGAATATACACTAGGGTCGTTGAAGTGTCTAAGTGTCCCATTTGCTGTGCTATGTTTGCTAAGGGTATATTGTTATAAGCAAGCATTGTTGCTGTTGTATGTCTTAATCCATAAGGTGGCACATACCTCAAATGGTGTCTTTCACAAAAGTTTTTCCACCAATTTCTAAATGTGGATTCTCCAATATGTTCTCCCCTAGAGTTTGTGAATACATAATTATTAAATATATCAGTTTTCAACTTTAACTCTTTTGATTTTTCCTGTTCATTTTTATAATGGAGCTGTAGCAAACTTATTGCTAAATCAATTAAGTCTATTTCTCTAGGTTCTTCATTCTTAGTGCCTTTTGTTATATAGCCTGCATCCGTTGCTGCTAAGGATTCATCAATTAATACTTTCCTTTCAATCCAGTTGATTTTATTCCATTTAAAGCCTCTTGCTTCTGCAGGTCTTAAGCCACACATTACAGTTAAGACATAGAATAAAAAATACTTTACAGGAGCATGCTCAGACAATATTTCTAAGTGTTTTTGTACTTCGGATATGTTGTAGTATCTGTTTTTTGTTAAACGACGAGATACCTTAATCTTGATAGATTTAAATGGATTTTTCTTTATTACATTTTTTGCAACTAATTCTTCAAATAGTGCATGAAGTGCTGTCAAATAATGCTTCTTTGTCTTTTGACTCAAGGGTTTATTGGTATTAATCCCTTTTTCACTTTCTAGAAATTCAAAGAAGTTTCTTGCATCTGTTTCAGTAATGGCCACTACTTTTTTATTTTTAAAGTAATTTCCTACTCTTTTTCCAATGTAATCTCTATACCAATCTATTGTATTTTGTTCAAGGTCATTGGTGTCTATATACCATTCTCTTGCTTCAACAATATCAAGCTCAGAAATTTTATTTGGATCAGATGCCTTTAGCTTTGTTTCTTCATACAATTCTGCTTCTATAGTTGCAACTAATGCCTTTAATTGGATTCCATCTAAATCTGTTTCAATTGTCCTACTGGGTCTATATCTTTTGCCATTAAAGTTATAGTCGCCCATGACTTTGATTTTGCCGTTTTTTAAAATTTTATATGACATATTTCCTCCTAAAAAAATTAGCAGGAAAGCTACATTTGCATCTGGGGGATGCAGTTACCATAAAATTATGGTATTATATAAAGAGAGACAGAAAGTCTCTCTATATGACATTTTCCTTGATTTCGCTTGGTCGCGGGGTCAAGGATTTTTTTATTTGTTGTTCAAAATATAATTTAAAGCACTTAGAAATTCATCTGCTCGGCCCTTAACTATATTTTCAACAGTTAAATTTAGGACACTGGTATTTAAATCATTTAAAATTAACTTGAAGTAAGTGCGTGTTTCTTTGGTTTTCACTTTTCTTTTTCCTGATGATCCAACTATTGCACCAGGAAGTCCAAAGGCCAATCCTCCAGCTAAAGTTGAAAGACCCTTACCAGATATGTAGGTTTTTGTATCATTAGATATTTCAATATCGGATAATTTTGAATACTGAAATTTAAAAATAAATTTTCCAGAAACGAAGTAAAAGATTTTATTTGTATCATCAATAGCTAAAATCTCAACTAGTCCTGAAAGTGTCAAGGAATTTGACAAATCATAGGTTGAGAGGGCTTTATCAAACTTATTTTCAAAATACATATATAAATCTCTTTTAGATAAGGATTTAGGAATTTCATTTTTGGAATTAATCTTTAAGGATTCAATGAAGGAGTCCACATTTATTTTAGGACTCTCATTCGAATTATTTTTAAAAACATTAAATAGTGACATAGTTTTTCTCCTCTCTTTTTAATAACTAAACTTTTTGCAATTTATATTCATCTAATAACAAAGAATGCTTTGTATACTTGATAATGTCATTTAAAGATACTGACTTCTCATCTTCAATCCTTTTGGTAAAAGTTTCTCCTCGTATGTAATTTTCTTGTGTACGCAGTTGGCTAGGCTAATTGCGTAACGTATGTTATAGTTTATGTTGCATTTCTTTAACCAATATTGCAAGTCTGTTTAAATCATCATGTGATGACATTTTAATCTTATACTTTGTAGCTCTAGAATTTCCAATTCTCTCTACCAAACCTTTTTTCATTAAACTATTTATCGATACTTTAAAATCATTTATACTTAAATTGGTTACTTTAATTATTTGAGATCTTGATGCCAAAGGAAGTTTTTTATAAAGTGTGGAATAAATAATACGTTCATTTTCTGGAAGTTCATTCATATAATCCACATTCCAAATTTTAAGGGTTGTTTTATTAAAGTTAGTCACGATATCTGGAAGTTTTTTATTGTTAATAGCGGCAAATTCATAAATAATGTGACCACCAAAACCTTGTCTTTCTGATTTTCCCATTAAGGAGAATAACTTCATTAATATTTCATTTCTTGCAATACTTGTGCCTCCAGAAAAAAATTGAGTTTTAGGTATATTAAGAGGGCCAGAATTTTCAAAAGTATATAAACCATCGTTCGTCTCTATTTTTATAATGGGGTCATTACTATAATAATCAGCGTGTACCAAAGAATTTACCAAAGCTTCTCTTAAAGCATTATCTAGGGTCGATTCGGACTCTCTAGTTTGTTCAGAATCTAAATTAAACTCATTTGGAATACTATTTTTTAATCTTTCCTCTACAATTCTAAAAAAGTTAAATAAATTCACTTCTTGATCCAAAATCATATCTGAATTTACTCTTGAAACCCATCTTTTATCTAAATTGGGTCTATTTATATAGTCTAGAAAAAATTTTGGGAATCGTTCTTTAATAGAGTTATTTTTTCCAAAAAACAACAAGGATCCGACTGTAATATTGTATTTAGATGTTGTTCTATCCTTGAAAATTGCACCGATTTCTTTTAAAAAAGATGTGTTATCTAATTCCATAAAATTTTTATTTTTATATCTAAGTGAGACAATTTCTTTATAAGCTAGAATGCTCATCTCATCTAAATCATCTAAATCATAATTACTGACAATTTGAGAATCTCCTATAGGAGAAGATAAGCGGCTAAATTCAGAGATTTGATTTTTTGTCATTTTTACATCTGCAGTACCAACACGAATGTAAGATTGGTCAATTTTATCATTTAAATATACAGGTTTTCTATTAAGAGGTGTTTCTGGTATAAAAATAATAATTATTTCTTTAGATTTATAATTTAATACCATAATATTATCTTCAGACAAAGAATTAAAGCTAACCTTGTTTTTATTTGATAAAGTATTTAACAAATCATCTTTGATTTTATTAGGATTATTTACACCCACTACTGTATTTTTAATTACAGGGGGATCTCCTTCATCTACCCCTAATATAACTATCCCACCATGGGTATTGCTGAATGATGAATATGTAGGCCAGAAATCATCAGGAAGGTTGCGACTTTTTTTAATTTCCATAGTTTCGCTTTCTCGTATATTCGTTATTTCTGCTAATATTTTATTTTTAATAGTTTCATTCATAAGTAGCTCCTTTCTTTTATAAACCAAATAAAACCAAATAAAAATATTAAATTTTCTGAATTTTACTTGTTTTGTTTGAAATAAAAACCATAAAAAAACCATAAAAAACCATAAAATTCTATTAAAATTAGTGTGGTATATTAAAAAACATCTAACTAAGTAAAAATTATTTTTATTTGGATCTATTAGAATAAACGCCGACCATTTGGCCAAGTATCACTATATTTTTATCATCATCTTTTGAATATATAAGCGGTTCATAGTTTTTATTGCAGGGTTGCAAGATAATCACATCATTAGTTTTATTTACTCTTTTTAAAGTAGCTTCTTCATCTATAAGAACAGCAGCGATAGTTCCATTATCTACATCTCTTTGTTTTCTAAAGAATACGAAGTCGCCTTCGAATATATTAGCTTCTATCATGCTATCGCCCTTTGCTTTTAGTACAAAGTCAGCTTCGGGGAGGTTAGAATCTATCATAAAATATCCATCATAATTTTGATCAGCAAAAATAGGATTACCACAGGCGATAGTTCCCAGAATAGGGATTTTTTTCATCTTTATGGGTGTAATAATACCAGGAATATTTTCAAGGATTGGTTCATTGTTTTCGTCTTCCCAGCCCATAAGGTATGAAGGTGTTACATCCAAAGCTTTTGCTAATATTTCTAATTTATCAAGACCTAAATTCCTAATATCACCAGTTATATATCTTTGCAAAGTAGATTTGCTTAATCCTGTTTTTTCAGACATATCTTGATAGGATAAATTTAGTTCGGATTTTTTTTGCGAGATTCTATTTCTAATATCATTTAAAGAATTGTTCATTTTTCAACCTCCTTGATTATTAGTATAAAGAATATTTTCAAAAATGCAACGATATTTTTAAAAACATTAAAATAAAGTTGCTAAAATGGGTTGACATTTAATAAGAGGTGGATTAGTATTTAATTAATCCCAAATATGCAACGAAAGAAGGGAAATTAAATAATGAATAAATTAAAAGGAATTATGAGGGAGAATAATGTAACACAACAAGAATTAGCTGACAAATTAGGGATTAGCGTTCAAACATTCAACTCTAAAATTAATGGGAGGACTGCATTTACTATTCCAGAAGCAATGAAGATAATAGAATTTTTAGAGATTAAAAAACCAGAAGAAATTTTTTTTGACAGCAAAATCCCAAATATGCAACAAAAATAAAATGTTAATGAGCCTATTTTAAAAGTATTGATAAAAAATTTCCACCCTCATACAACCATAATAATAAACTCGGAAGGTATAAGAGTGGAAGAAACTTCGTATGGATTACCTGTTAAAGTTTTTGATAGCTGTAAGAATCCTTAATGAAGACGGCATGATACTTGCCTTTAGAAGAAGCATTTATCAATCCGTGATAAATAGATTCAGGTACATTATAGTATTCGTACAATCCATTATGAAATTTGATTCTTAGAGTTTTGGTTTCTACATCGTAACCTATTGATTCTAGGTTACTTGATGAAACGGGAATCATTTCCATTATAATCACCTCCTTATGGTGATTATAGCACCAATAAATAAATAACAAATATATACAAAAAGTTAGTAAGTAATAATTTTAGGAAAGCTACATTAAGCATTGGGGGATGCAGATGGAAGGTTTAAAAGAAAATTTAAGTACTGAAGATTTACTAGAAATTATTAGTAATCTCAACAAGAAGTTAGATTTTTTAATTGAAACTATGTCTATTCCTAAAGAAAACTTCACAAGAGAAGAGGCCTGTCAATATTTAACTATGGGCAGAACTACCTTCGATAAGGAAGTGGAATCTGGCAGAATTAGGTTTAAGACGAAGGGAGACGGAGAGAAGAACAAGCAAAGAATTTTTAGAAAAGTTTGGTTAGATGATTGGATGGAGAGATACACATGAAATTTTTAAGTATTAGTTGGTACAAGATACCAGTTCTTGCAAGGAGAATTTTAGGAATTAGTTTACTTTTAGTATTTGGATATTGGTTGGCCAACTTCTTTATAAAGTTTTTATTTTTCTTTATGTATGTAGGAGTGACGATTATTGACAAGGTTTTTAGCTTTGCAATTAATTTATTTTAGGAGTTAGAGATGAATTTAAGGCAAATAAAAAGCCCTGCAGCGACTAAACAACAGGACTAAATAAATTATAAATATATTTTATTTGCCTTTATTATACCACAAATAAGGGGGAAATTATGAAATTTAAAATAGAATTTGAACTTGATTTTACTAATAAAGAGATTTTAGACATGTTACTTGAAACTCATACTGTTGATGAGCTTACACAAAATGGTTACTGCTACACAGTTGATAAGATACTAAATAATTTTAATATCAACGGTACACAGGAAGTAAGCAATATCAAGGTTAAGAGAATTACTGAAAACAATAAAGAAATTGCAGTGGCATAAAGGAGATCTTATGGAAAATTTAAAATTGATTGATGAAATTGAAAATGTTGAAGAAGTTGAAGAGAAAAGGAGAGTCTTTGAAATTACTTCCCTTTCAGGTGCTGACTGGTGCTTTGAAAGACTTAAAGGCATCAAGGCAAATCTTGAAGAAAGAAAGGCCTATGCTGAAGAAGAGATTAAGAAGTATAAAGAATATATTGAGGCTGAAGAAAAGAAAGCTGCGGATGATATATCATACTTCGAAGGACTTTTAAGGATCTATACAGATAAAAGGCTAGAGGAAGATAAGGACTTTAAGTTAAAGACTGCAAAGGGTTCCGCATCTTATGGCAAGGTTCAGAAGAAATGGAACTATGACGAGGAAGTTCTTTTAAAAGACTTGGAAGACAAGCACTTAGACGATTACATCAAAATTAAGAAGTCCATTGACAAGACTAAGTTAAAGAAAGAATTGAATTTAGTTGCAGATAATATTGTAGTTGATGGCAACGGAGAAGTTGTTGAAGGTATTACAATTACTGAATTCAGGAAATTCAATGTTAAATACTGAGGGGAGTAATTATGAATAATGAATTAATGGTTAAGTATGAAACTAACGGCCAAGAGATAACACTTACTCAAAGTGATGTTAAGAAGTTCTTAGTTAATGGAGATGCTGACAAGGTTACAGATAAGGAATTAAAACTATTCTTGGAACTTTGTAAGGCTCAAAAGTTAAATCCATTTTTAAGGGAAGCCTACCTTATTAAGTTTGGCAATGACGCAAACATCATAACTGGCAAAGATGTCTTTCTAAAGAGGGCGAGAGCCAATGAAAGTTTTAGAGGATTTAAGGCAGGGATCATAGTCCAAAATGAAAGAGGTATCGAAAAGAGAGAGGGAACTTTTTACCTAAAGGGTCAAGAAAACTTAGTAGGTGGTTGGGCATCAATTTATATCAAGGATTGGGACGTTCCATTTGACCATACAGTAGCACTTTCTGAGTTTAATAAGGTAACGGCAACATGGAAAAATATGCCTGCCATTATGATTAGGAAGGTTGCTCTAGTTCAAGCCTTAAGAGAGGCTTTTCCAGATGATTTATCACAACTTTATGCTGCGGAAGAAATGGGAAGTGATCCATCTATTGAAGATACTATTGTTTTAGAAAATAAAGATGAATTTATTGGAAATTGCGACAGAAAGAAAATATTTGACCTAGCTGAAGGTAAGGCTGAGGTTGTTAAGGCTGTTTTAAGTAAGTACGGATATGAAAGTACTAGGAATATAAAGAAAGATGATTTTATTGGTATCTGTGAAGATATTACAAAGCTTATAAGTATATCGAAGACAGAAGAAGATGAGATCATTGAAGATGCAGAAGTTGTTAAAGAAGAGGAAGATTTTTTAAAGGGCACTCCTTTTGAAAATTAAATTTTAGAGAAAGGAATTAATAATGGCAAGACCAGTTAAAGAAGGTCTGGATTATTTTCCTTTATATGTAGATATTTTTGAAGATGAAAAAATTGAAGCTATATCTGGAGAGTTTGGCATCAAAGGAGAAATTATTGTAGTCAAGCTGCTTTGTGCGATATATAAAAAAGGATATTTCATTCTGTGGAGTGACCTAATAATTGCTCAGATGCTTAAAAGACTCCCAGGTATTAGCAAGGATTTGCTCAATAATGTAGTTGAACGCTTAGTGTTATGGGAATTTTTTGATAAGGACCTCTTTCATTCGGCAGGGATACTAACTAGCGAGAAGATCCAAGAAAATTTTTTTGAAGCTACAAGAAGAAGAAAAAGTCCAAAACCGACTTTATATGTTTTAGATAAGTTTTTGGAAAATGACAATTCAATAGAAAATGATGTTAATGGAGTTAATGTTGACATTAATACACAAGCAAAGGGAGTTAATGTTGACATTAATTCACAAAGTAAAGGAAAGAAAAGTAAATTAAAGGATAGTGTGTCTAATAACAGTACCTCTTTATTAAATAGCATGCTCAAAATTAAGGTGGACTCTAACTTCCTCTCAAAGATAAATGCCAATATTAACGTGAACAAGCTAATTGAGGAGCTTTCTAAAAGCAAATGGGTCTGCGATAATTTTGATCTTAATACTGCTTCAAATTCCTTTTTGGTTAAGCTTTGTGATGGGAAGTTTAGAGATTTTAAACCTGTGAATAAAAATAAGTTTAAGAACTTTAAGCAGATTACTGATTCATATTCTGCTGAAGAACTAGAAGAAATGGCAATGCAAAAACAAAAAGCAGGATTTGAAAAGTTAGGAGTTGATATCTAGTGAATTTAACACTTTATGGAAGACCAATAACTAAGAAAAATTCTTCGAGAATTGTTAAGTGTGGGGGATATCATAAACTCTTACCTTCAAAGGCCTATGTTGCTTATGAAAAGGACTGTTTAAAGCAAATTACAAGACCTTACAAGCAAAAACTTAGTGGGAAGTATAACCTTCAGTGTCTTTATTTTATGCCAACAAGGCACAGGGTTGATTTAGTGAACCTCTTGGAAGCCACTTGTGACATTCTAGTTGCTGCTGAAGTGATTGAAGATGACAATGCAAATATTATTGTGTCACATGATGGCTCAAGGGTTCTTTATGACAAGGAAAATCCAAGGGTTGAGGTTTATTTGGAAGAAGTTAGAAAATGAAAATGTTAAGAAATGTTAATGTTTTAACGCGTAGGAGCGACAATGATTAAAGTTATTTTGATATATCAAGACGGAGACAATACGCAGGAATATTGTGAACCTCCATATAAAATTATTTTTGCAAAAAATGAAGAAGAGTTTTGGGAAAAATATAATTTAAACAATGAATATATTAAGTGCGAAGATGAACTCGCAGGTACATTTAGAGTCTATTTAAAGAAAGATAAAATTATAGAAATTAGGATTGAAAAAGTTATAGGAGATTAAAGAGAAATGAAAACTTATAGATTTGAAATTTCTGCCTATGAAGAAATAGACATTGAAGCAGAAACAAAGGAAGAAGCTGAAGACAAGGCTAAAGAATATTGGGATGAAAAATTTCGAACAATGTTTGGTGGTGTTGAGTTTATTAAAGAGGTGGAAGAGTGAAAAAACTAGAAACTATTGTTACTTTAATTCAAAAACCTACTGAGGTTGAATTTACTTGTCCTTACTGTAAATCAGATGTTTCTGAAGACTTTGAAGAATTTTTAGACGAGCAAGGTTTATCTTGGAGCGACTTTCCAGATTGGGAATACGAGCCAATAAAATGTCCTTTTTGTGAAAATGAAATTGAGGCAGAATATGAATTTGATTGAGGTGGAAGAATGAAAACAATAACACTAAATGATTACGAATTAAACTTACTGCATGGGCTTTTGGCAGATGAGGAAATTAGGTTAAAAAAGGCTTATAAAATTCTTTCGGAGAATGGCGATAATTTTGCAAATACAAACAATTATATAGAAGAAGTAAATAAATTAAGAATGAGATTTACAAAAATAGATGATACGGAAGATTATTTTGCAGTTGCTGATAGAGTCGAGGATTTATGATGAATGCAAAGGTGCTTATTGATCCCTTATAAGACTTTTAGGGATAAAATCAGAATTGTAAATTACTACGAAAGACGAGGATACTATATAGAAGTTTGGGAAGGTTATATTTATTGTTATAGGGGGAAATAATGACTAAGGAGCAGTTAGGGCAATACAAGTGCCTATGTCTTGAAATTAAAGAATTAGAAAATAGACTTAATAATTTAAAAAGGCAAGAAGTATCTGACAAGGTTATTGCATCTGCTTCTGATTTTCCTTATAACCAGTATCAACTTAAGATTCAAGGTTATGAAGATGATAAATACATAGAGAAGATAAGAGTAAGACTACTCAGAAGAATTAGAAGATGTAAGAAACTTAGGCTCGAGATAGAGGAATTTATAGAAGGGATAGAAGACTCAAGGATCAGGTTAATATTTGAGTTAAGATATATTCATGGTAAAAGCTGGGTATATATATCTAATAAACTAGGTAGCAGTAATGAGAGTTATGCTCGTAATATTCATGATAGGTGGTTAAAAAATGAATATGGAAAAATTAAATGAAGAAAATATTATTTCTGATGTTGTTGATGCTATGGACATAGTATCGCCTTTTGTAAAGGTCGCCAATATTAGTTATAAAGTTTTTAAAAATCAAATTGATAAGAAAATTAAAGAGGATTATTTATATGTTATTCATAAAATAAATGAAAATTTTACTGATTATAATGGCGAAGATAATGAAGCTTTTAAAGATGATGACTTTGATGTTAAAAGGAAGAAAGCTCTAGATAGATTTTATAATAATAGAGAATATGAGACAAAAAGACTAATCAACATAATACACGCTATATCAGATAAAGAAAAACTAGAATTTCTAATAAATCTATACACAAATTTTTTTAGTTTGAAAACAAGTGATGAAATATTTATTAATGCCTTAGATTTTTTAGAAAAAGCTAATACCTATGAAATAGGATTTGCAATAAAGTTATATAATAAAGACAGCATTGATGATGACTTAGGTTATATATACATAAAAAAACTCGTTAATTATAATCTAATAGATCCAAAGTGGGGAGTTTTGGGTGGCCCTCCAATAGATCCTAATGCCTATAAATTGAATGAATATGGAACAAATATAATAAAGGCTCTTGTAGATAATAAAAAATCAATAAAATAATTTGAGCGTTTTGTGCGGTTTTTGTGTGCTAGTATATATTATGAAAGAATGTAATAGTTAGTGGGTTCATAAATAACGGATTTCAATCAAAAAATAAACACTTCCCCCAAGAGGCTTGCTGAGGCAGGTCTCTTTTATTATGCAAAGAAAGGTGGTAATAATGGCATTAACAATTAAACAAAAGCAAGTTGCTGATGATTTTATTATCACTGGCAATAGGACTAAATCATATCTTAAATTTTATAAAAATGTTAAAAATAGAGAGACGGCAGCTGCAGCAGCAAGCCGTCTTTTTAGTACTCCAGAAGTTAAGGAATATATTGAGCAGAAGATGAAAGAGCTTGATGAAGAACTTATTGCTGACCAAAGAGAAGTTTTAAGGGGTCTTACAAGGCAATTTAGACGAGAGGAAACCGACTATCAAGTTGTCATGATAAAGAAACCTAGCTTTGATGACAACGGGAACTTCTTAGGGATTGAAGAAAAGCCAGAAGTTATTAAGCTACCTACACAGAATAAGGACTCCATAAAGGCAGGAGAATTATTAGGCAAGAGATTTGGTATGTGGACTGATAAGGTTGAACTTGAATCTGCTAGTCAGGTAGTGATAGTTGATGACACAGATTAAATTATCTGAAGTCTTTACTAAAAGCTTTATTGACCTCCATAAAAAAATAAAGAGTGAAGACTATCTAAAGTATGTCTTAAAGGGCGGTCGTGCTTCGGGCAAGTCCTCCTTTATTGCCCAGGAGATAATCCTGGATATTATTAAATATCCTATAACTGTCCTATGCGTTAGGAAGGTAGGTAACACTCTCCAAGAATCATGCTATGAACAGATAAAAGAAGCAATTGACCAATTAAATTTAAATGACTACTTCAAGTTAAATATCAGTCCACTTAAAATTACATATACTCCAAGAGGGAATGCAATTATTTTTAGGGGTGCAGATGATCCTGCAAAGATTAAGTCCATTAAGATGGCAAAATATCCTATTGCAAGATTATGGATTGAAGAGCTTGCAGAATTTAAGACAGAAGATGAAGTTTCTATGATTGAGAACTCTATCCTGCGTGGAGAACTTGACGGAGATCTAAAGTATAAGTTTTACTACTCCTACAATCCACCGAAGAGAAAGCAGTCCTGGGTCAATAAGAGGTATGAAACTAACTTCTTGCCTCAAAATACTTTTGTGCACCATTCTTGCTACTTAGACAATCCCTATATTTCAAAGGCTTTTAGGGAAGAAGCAGAACATATAAAAGAAACTAAGCCCTTAAAGTATAGGTGGGAGTATCTTGGTGAGCCTATCGGTTCAGGAGTAGTGCCCTTTGATAATCTGGTCTTTCAAAGTATTAAGGATGAAGAAATTAGTAATTTTGATAATCTCAGGCAAGGGATTGACTGGGGTTATGCTAATGATCCTTTTGCTTTCATTAGGCTACATTATGATAAAACAAGAAGGAAAATTTATATTTTTGATGAGATATATCAAGTTAAGCTGTCTAACAGAAAGGCCTTTGAACTTATAAATAAGAGAGGTTACAGGGACTGCAAGATAATTGCCGATTCAGCTGAGCCAAAATCAGTGGATGAAATGAGATCCTATGGACTTAGGATTGAAGGAGCTAGAAAGGGGCAGGGATCAGTTGAATATGGAGAGAAATGGCTAGATGATTTGGAAGCTATTGTAATAGATCCCAAGAGATGTCCCTTTACAGCTAGGGAATTTGAAAATATAGATTATGCAGTAGATAAGGATGGCAATCCCAAGAACAGGTTAGAAGATAAGGACAATCATGCCATTGATGCCATAAGATATGCCTTATCTGAAGATATGAGAGGAAACCTATTTTCATTTAATTAGGAGGTGGATATGTTAGATTTTAAAAGTTTAAGTGATGAAGATTTAATCAGGTATATAAACAATAAAATTTTGGCCTTTGCTTTAACAAGAGAAAAGATGCAGGAATCAATAGATTATTATTTCTATAAGCAAGAGATTTTAAATAAGCAAAGACTTGCTATTGGAGAAAATGGGAAGGTTACAAAATTATACAATCTTCCTAACACTCAAAATATTGACAATCAGTATGCAAAAGTTTTGGACCAAAAGGTTAATTATTTGTTTTCTAAGTTACCTTCAATTAAATGTGAAGATGAAAGCTACCAAGCAGCAGTTGCTGAAATTTATGACAAGAGATTTTTAAGGACCTTAAATAAAATTGCTCTTGAATCTTATTTATGTGGAATTGCCTGGTTGTATATTTACAAGGATGAGAAGGGACTTGGATATAAGAAGATGGACTCAAAAGAAATTATCCCCATTTGGACTGACACCAGTCACGAGTCACTACAAGCTCTTATAAGGACATATAAGGTTGAAGAATTTGAGGATGGCAAGTTAAAGGAAAGAGAAAGAGTTGCCTTTTATACTGATGAAGATGTGACAATATTTGACAACTCTACAGGTAAATTAGAACTTATAAAAAAGGAATATTATATAAAGGATAATGTCCATAATAAGGCCTATAGCTTTGGAAAGATCCCCTTTATATATTTTAAATCCAACTCTAAGGAACAGATTTTATTAGATAAGTGTAAGTCAATCCAAGATGGAATAAATACAATATTATCTAATTTCCAAGACAACATGCTAGAAGACCCTAGAAATACTATTTTAATTATTAAAAACTACGATGGAGAAAATCTAGGGGAATTTAGAAGGAACTTAGCAACTTATGGGGCTGTAAAGGTTAGGTCTGCTGATGGTTCACAAGGCGGCTTGGACTCCTTGGAAATCAATGTAAATGCAGAAAACTATCAACTTATACTAAGTCTATTAAGGGAAAAATTAATTGAAAACTTGGGCGGAATTGATTTAAAAAATCAAAAATCTTCTCAAGCACCAAATGAATTAAACATTAAGGCCATGTACGCAGATATTGAACTTGGGGCAAATCAAATTGAACTAGAATTTACTGCAAGCCTAGAACATTTGGAATACTTTTTTAAGAAAATAAAAGGCATAAAGGAAGACTATGTCTCAGACATTAGCTTCAAGAGAAATATTATGGTAAATGAAGAATCCTTAGTTGGAATGATTGCCAACTCCTATGGAATAGTATCAAAGAAGACACTTCTAAATGCCCATCCTCTTGTAAGTGATGTCAATGAAGAATTGGAAGAAATAAAAAGGGAAAATGAGGATTCTTTATACAATCCTTTTAAAGTAGGTGCTGAAGATGAACTACTGGGAGAAGAGGGCAAGCTTTCTAGAAAACAAGAACTTCCAAAAGAGCAATGACCTAATAAGATTAATTGAAAAAGAACATAAGCTGGCAATGAAAAAGATGGAAAGTGACATTGATTTCTATCTTTCAAGAATTGCCAAGGAAGGCAACTTATCTGTCGCTGAAGCCAGAAAACTTCTTTCAAAGGGAGAACTAGACCACTTTAGGATGAGTTTAGGTGATTATATTGAAGCAGGCAAGGGGAGTCTTACAGAAGACATTAGATCTCAGCTTGAACTTGCATCAAACTTACACCATATAAGCAGGCAGCAAGCTATGGCTATTGAGTTAAAAAAACACATTGACAGCTTATATAATAAATATTTGGGGGAAACCACAAAATATTTAGCCACTAGCTATGAGGAGAGTTTTTATCAAAGTTTATACGATTTAGGAAAATTTGAGGGTTTTAAAAGCTTTCAAAAATTAAATACTATTGAGATAGACTCTATTATAAAGAGGCCCTGGGCTGAAGATGGTCAGAATTTTTCAGATAGGATTTGGAAAAATCAGGAGAAACTAATTAATAGCTTGCAAGAAGAGTTGTTGGGCTCAGCAATGCGAGGAGATAAAATTGATAGGGCAATAAAAAATATCGCAGAAAAGATGGAGGTATCAAAGTCTAATGCTAGTAGATTGATTCGAACTGAAAGTGCCTTCATATCTAATCTAGCTATGACCAATGCTTATGAAAAGGGGACCTGTGAAAAATATGAAATCCTTGCTACCCTGGACTTAAAGACTTCTGAAATTTGTAGGCATATGGATGGAAAGAAATTCCCCTTTAAGGACAAGCTTGTTGGAGTAAACCACCCACCCTTTCACCCAAATTGTAGAACTGTTACAATCCCATGCTATGATGATGACATTGAGAGAAGGCTGGACGAAAAATCAGGAAGACTTGCACGAGATTCTGAGACTGGGAAAAGTAAGTCTGTGGAAAACTTATCCTATGAAGATTGGTATAAGAAGTACGTTGAAAAACTTCCAAATAATAATCAAGGTAGTGGTACGCCTAATGAGCCAAAAGAACCAAGACTTAAGTATACCGAAGCAGAAACTAATGAAGCTATAGAAGAGTATGTTTCAGGCGATGGAATGTGGATAAATAACAAACTTAGAGGAATAGGAGAAATAGCAGACTATCCACTCAGCGAAGACGATAAGATATATTTAGAGAAACTAGACCAAGCAACTCAAGGTCAAATAGTAAAAGAAAAAACTCTATACAGGTCAGTAGATATATCCTCAATAATAGGCGATATAAGTGATTCTGAGTATGATGATTTAAAGAGTGCCTATATATATAATAACAAGTCGAAACCTGCACAAGAGGTAATAAACAAATACTTAAAGAACATTGAGGGTAAAGAAATAGTCGATAAAGGCTTTATGTCTACAACAAAAGATAAAGAAATTGCCTTAGATTTCCAAGACTTTACAGGAAGTTCAAAGCCATGTGTAATTGAATTTAATGTACCTAATGGGGTGCACGGTATAGATTTAAAAGACTTTGATATTGCTGACATGGAACAAAAAGAGGTTTTACTTGCTAGAAATCAGAAGTTTGTTATAAGAGAAGTAAGACAAGAGCAAGGTCAATTTTACTTCAAAGCTGACCTAGTAGCTGAAAATGGGTATAATAAAAATGACAATATTGAACTCCATAAACTTAAAAAAATTCTAAAAGAAGATGACTACAAAGAATTTAAAAGTATTATTTCTGAAAATAAAAACGATGATATACAAAAACTTTATAGAAACTATGGGGACAAAGTTAATCGTGTATATATTGCAGACAACTGTAAATACAGTCACAAAAGAAATGAGTTATTTGTAAAAATAAATAGTGAAGAAGAAATTGAAGATGGATTGCACAAATTCTCAACGCTAGCTCATGAATATGGGCATTTCTTTGACTACAATGTAGCATCTGACTTAACCTATTCTGACCTTGAAAAGATTAGAAAAGTTATACCTGAACCTTTAGTTCCTGCGAAAGACATTTTAAGCTCCTCTGATGAATTTATGAAAGCTATACGAGAAGATAAAGAACGATTAAAATCAATTGGAATTAAGAAATTGACGGAATGTTCGAAGGTTCTAAAAACATAATTGCGTGGGGTCATGGCGAAAAATATTATAATAGGAAATATAATAAAATTAAAAAGTATGCTGATTTATATGGGGAAGATTATGACAATAATCTCATAGAGGTTTATAAAAAATTAGGGTATAAAATAAAAGGTAAAGAAGATATAAAGTCTTTAATTAGGGATTATGAAACTGCAAGTGAAGCGTGGGCAAACATCATGAGTGCTGTTACTTGTAGCGGAAATGAACTGAGGTATGTTAAAAAATATTTACCAAAGAGTCTAGAGGCTCTCTTAAAGATAATTAAAGAGGTGAATTAAGATGGTAGATGATTTAAACACTCTAAGATCTCAATACTTAGAAAAATTTGATGACTATTTCCCAAACATAGGAATATCTAAAGAATATGAAAAAGTAATCATATTGAACTGCCTATCAAAGGGTAAGGATGCGTATGAATTAGGTTACTTCAATTTAGAAGATGATTACTAAAAGCACACTGACAATTATGTTAGGGGTGCTTTTTTAGTGCAAACAATTATATAAATATGGCTTTAAGACGACTGTAAAAGGTCGTCTTTTATATTGTCCCGAAATGACGTAAAACTTGGTCGAGCAAGTCTATGAGAAAGACGTAAAAAATCGTAGCTAAGAAAGGAGAAAGTAATGAAGAGAGAATTTTTAGAAGGTCTAGGACTGGAAAAAGAAGTAATCGACAAGATTATGGAAGAGAATGGCAAGGACATCAATGCTGAAAAGGCCAAGGTTACTGCGAAAGATGACGAAATCAAAACCTTAAAAGAGCAGGTAGACACAGCAAACAAGGAAATCAAGTCATACAAGGACATGGATATTGATGAAATTAAGCAGTCAGTAGAGACTTGGAAGGCTACTGCTAAAGAGCATGAAAAGGCTTATGAAAAGCTTAAGAATGACACTGCTTTAAAGGATGCAGTAAGAGGCTATGACACAGTAGATGAAGATGTACTTATGAAGCTAATAGATAGAGATAGTCTTAAGTTTTCTGAAGATGGTATAAGTGGACTTAAAGAACAAATGGAAGGTCTCAAAGAGGCTAAACCTTATTTGTTTAAGGAAAAATCAGGACTAGAAGATTTTGAATCTCATGATCCTGAAAATTCTAGTGGTGAGTCTAATGAAATGTTGGCTCAAATAGATAGTATTTTTGGAATTTAAAAAGAAGAAAGGATGAAAAATATGGCTGTTAATACAATTGAGTACGCAAAATTAATGATGAATAAGTTAGATCAACACGCTGTTATAGGTCTAACATCAGGTTGGATGGAAGCAAATGCAGGTCAAGTAATTTACAATGGCGGGGACGAAGTTAAAATCCCAGAAATGTCTACTGCAGGACTTGCTGATTACAATAGGGACACTGGATTTGTTCCAGGTGGAATAACTGTTAAGTACAACACTTACAAGATGACACAAGACAGGGGTAGAACTTTTCAATTAGATTCTATGGATGTTGATGAGTCAGGCTTTGTGGCAACAACAACTAATGTTATTAAGACATTCCAAGAAGATGAAGTAATTCCTGAAATTGATGCTTATAGATATTCAAAGTTAGCTACAATTGCTAAGGCTGCAAACCAATCTGAAGAAATAAATCTTACTGCAGATAATATTTTATCTAAGTTAAGAGAGCATATTAGGGCAATCCAAGACCTTGTAGGAAGTGATAAGAGGCTTGTTATTACAATGCCTTCAACTATCTTAGGTCTACTTGAAGATTCTCCTAAAATTGGGAAGTCTATCAATGTAGCAGATTTTAAACAAGGTCAATTAAATTTCAAGGTTAAGTTTATTGATGATAACCCAATTATTGTTGCTCCATCTGCAAGACTTAAAACAAAGTATGATGTCTTAGATGGCCTAACTGGTGGCCAAGAAAAGGGTGGCCTAAAGGCTAGTCAAGATGCTAAGGATATAAACTACTTAATTGCAGTTGAAAAAGCTCCTATTGCTATTTCTAAAACTGATAAATTAAGAATCTTTAGCCCAGATACAAATCAATTAGCTGATGCATGGAAAATTGACTACAGAAAATATCATGACCTTTGGGTTAAGAAGCAAAAAGAAAAGCAAATATTTGCTTGTATCAAGGGAGCTTAATTATGAGATTAATCCTAGATAACCTAGTATATGAGACGGAAAATGACATAAAAATAGAAAGGCTTTTGTCTTTAGGGGCTAAAGAACTTATAGAGGATCAAGGCAAGACAAGTCCCAAGAAAAAAGCAAATAATGCAAACAAAAAGGAAGATGGAGATGGATCTAGGGAATAGACTTGAGTTTGACTCAAAGGAATTCTATGAAGAAGTGGATTCTTTAATTTCTTACTTGGGAAAGGAAGTAAAGGACGAGGACAGGGTCTTTTTAAACTTTTGTATAAGTGGAGAAGTTGAGAAAGCCCTAAACAAAACAAATAGGGAAAGTATCCCCTTGGGGTTGAAAGAATATCTTAAAAGGGCCATAGTCGTTAAATTCTACGAGACCAAGGAAAAGATGGAAGGTTTAAAGGATTTTGATTACCAAGAGGCTAACTCTAAAATAAGGACTATTACTGAGGGTGATGTCTCCTATAGCTTTGGTGAAGATTTAGATCCCAAGGAAAAATTTATGAATAGTTTAGAGGCTTTATTATCAGAAAGTGAGAGTGATTACTTATGTTACAGAAAGCTAAAATGGTAGTAAAAAATTCACTTTCTAAACTTCACACATCAAAGTGTAAGGTTATTGTTAGAAGGTCTGTTAAAAACCCTGTAAGGAAAATAAGGGAATACAGAGAGGAGACAGTTTATGAGGATTTACCCTGTAGGCTGTCTTTTTCTTCATCAAATTTAGATGATAAGGGGAAGACTACTTCTATGAACAACAAGATGACTTTATTTGTAGATCCCAGTGTATTTATTCCTGAAGCTTCAAAGATATTATTAAATCAAAACAAGGTGGATTTTATTCTTATTAACTCCAAGGTCAAAACTTATGACACTCACAACGAATATGAGGTTACTGAGTTTAAGGGGTGGATTTAGTGGGAGTAAAATTTGATGTTGGTAGTCTAAAGGACTTCCAGAAAAGCCTAGAGGCATTTGATAAGGATAGGGATGAAATCCTGAAGACAGCTATAAATGATATATCTAATAGGACCCTTAGGCTTGCAATGAAAAGAACTCCAGTTGATACTGGGTTTTTAAGAGAAGGCTGGTATTTAGGACCTATTAAAAGGAATGGAAATTCCTATGAGGTAGAAGTAGAAAATAACACTGAATACGCTGAATATGTTGAGTATGGTCATAGGCAAGTTATAAATGGAGTTACCCTAGGTTGGATTAAAGGGCAATTTATGCTTACTATTTCAATAAGTCTAATTGAAGAAGAAATTGAGAACATTGTAAATAGGTCCTTATCCAATTCAATTAGTAGGAGGTTTAAATGATTTTAAATGATTTAACAAATAGGCTTGATTTATATATGCCTAATGCCTTCATTACATGCAATGACAATCCACAGAATATAGAGTTTCCAGCCTTTATAGTAAATCCCATTAGTGTAAGAATTAAGAGAGTCTTTCAAGATAGGTTTTGGTATGATGCAAGCTTTAGTATTGTCTATATACCAGATGAAGACATTGGTAAATACGATGATTTTGACCTGGAAAAGAAGTCTCGTGAATTATTATTCATTTTAGAAACCATACCAATTGAAAAGGGCTATATTAGGGCTAATAATATTGGGTCTGAATATGTTGATAGCACACTTATTATTAATGTAGATTATCAAATATTTGTCAGAGAGGTAAAGGATCCTGACGAACTTATGGAAGAATTAAAACAAGAATTTAGGAGTGTAATAAATGGCTAAAAAAATTTTGGATTACAAAAAAGAGGATATAATTGCAGCTAAAACTCTTGGCTACAACAAGGATGTATTGCAAGTGATTTTAGAAGAAGGTAAAAGATATAGCTTAGAAGATGTTGAAAAGGCATATAGAGAGTATATGGAAAGAGAGGTTAAATAATGGCTTTAGGTGGAGGTAACTTCCTTGTAGAAAATAAAATTCTACCAGGTACTTATATAAATTTTGTTTCATTAGATACACCATCTAATATTTTCTCTGATAGGGGCTATGCTGCTATAGGGATGGACTTAGACTGGGGATCAGATGGAATTACAACAATAGAAACTTCAGACTTGCAAAGAGAATCTCTTGAGCTTTTAGGATATTCTTATACAGATGATAAGTTAAAAGCTATTAGAGAGATTATGCTTCATGCAAAGACTCTTTATCTTGGAAGACTCAACAAGGGTGGAGAAAAGGCCAAGGGAGTTCTTGGAAGCTTAAATATTACTGCAAAATATGCAGGGATTAGGGGAAATGATATCCAAGTTGAAATTGATAGTGATATAGACAATGAAGGCTATTATAAGGTCCTTATTAAATTCAGAGATATAAAGGCCTATAACAAGACTGTTAAGGATATCAAGGAGCTTGAAGAGAACAAGTTTGTAGACTTTAAGGGAAGTATTTCTGAAACTGGTCAAGTTAAGTTAGCAAATGGAACTAATGGAACAGCAAATGGACAGGCTCATTCTGACTTCTTAGAAGAGATTGAAAAGTATTACTTTAACACTATTGCTTATGCAGGTACTGACAAGCAAACCAAGGGTCTTTATAGGGAATTTGTAAAGAGACTAAGGGATGACGAAGGTGTTAAGTGTGTGGCTGTTTTATATAAGGAAGCAGCTAATTATGAAGGTGTAATTAATGTGACATCAAAGGCTTTAGAAGATGAGGTTGCTCTTGTTTATTGGCTTTTAGGAGCAAGTGCAGGAGCTGAAATAAACGAATCTTTGACTAACTTTAAATATGATGGGGACTATACTCTTGATACAAATTACAAACAAAGAGAGCTTAAGGAAGCTATTAAAAAGGGTGAATTTGTTTTCCATAAGGTTGGAGAAGATGTAAGGGCATTAAGAGACATCAATTCATTTACAGAATTTACTAAGAAAAAGAATGATGATTTTTCTTCTAATCAAGTTATAAGGGTGCTTGACCAATTGGCAATTGATGTAGCTAAAATCTTCAACGAAAGATATGTAGGTAAGGTTCAAAATAATAAGGACGGAAGAATTTCTTTCTGGAAGGATATAGTATTCCAAGCTGAAACTATGCAAAGGTTGGGTGCTATTGAGGACTTTGATTCAGAAGATATTAAGGTTATGAGAGGCTTCTCTAAGAAGGCAGTTGCAACAGAGTATTTAATAAAACCTGTTGCTGCAATGGAGCAACTCTATATGGTTGTTACAGTTGGATAAGGAGGATAGAAAATGACTGATATTAATCAAGCTATTATGCACGCTAAGGAACCAGTTGATGGTAGAGAGGGCGCTGCATATGCGACAATAGATGGAAGAAGATATTTATTATTTCAACTTAAAAACTTTGAGGCTAAGGATGATATAGAATCTCTTGAAATCCCAAGACTGGGAACTAAGTCAATGGGTCATAGGGAAGGAACTGTAAAGGGTTCCTGGTCAGCTACTCTTTACTACAACACAGATATATTTAGAGATATTGCAATCTTACACAGGAAGACAGGGAAGATGACTTATTTTGATTTGCAAATCACTAATGATGATCCAAATACTTCTGCAGGTAGACACACAACTATTTATAAGAATTGTCTTTTGAATTCAACTGTTATGTCTAAGCTAGACATTGAAAACAAGGTTGTAGACGAAGAAATCAACGGAACTTATGATGATGTTGAAATGCCAGAAAGATTTGCAGTATTGGAGGGCATGGAATAATGAATGAGAATAAAAAATTATCCTATTTTTTAAAAGGAAGGGCTAAGAAGGTAGAGGACAGGGTTAAGGTTATTGTTTCTGATAGATTTTTAGACGAAGATGGCAAAATTGTACCTTTTGAAATTAGACTTTTATCAGGAAGAGAAATAACTAAACTTCAAAATTCTGCTGTTAAGTCAAACAAGGATATGACAAATGTTGAGTTTGACTCAGGTGAATTTGTTAGTTCTCTAGTTATTGCCTGTGTTGAATATCCTGATTTAATGGATGCTGAACTTCAAGATTCTTATGGGGTCAATAATCCAAGAGATCTATTGGATAAAATGCTAACTGGGGCAGAATATGTAAACTTGCAAAAGGAAATTCAAAAGGCAAATGGAATGCTTAAAGACTTTAAGGTCTTGGTAAATGAAGCAAAAAACTAATTAGGGAGGACGGAGAAGCCTCCCTTTGTTATTCCCTTTTTTGGCTCACTAAGGGAAATTTAAGACCTGAAGAATTCTTTGACATGGAAGTTGAGCAGAAGGCATTTTATATTGCTATGGTGGAAGAATATATAAAGGACAGTAAAAGGTAGGTGGTAAAATGAACAGTATTTCAGCAACTATTAGTCTTTATGACAATATGGCTCCTGTTTTGCAAAATATAACAAATGCAATGAACACAGTTATTACAGCTGCTTCAGGTATTGAAGATGCTACTGGAAAAATGTTTAATGAAAGTGACATTGCCAGTGCAAGGGCTGAGCTAGAAGAAGCTGGTGCCAGTCTTTTTCAAATGAAAAATGATATAGAAAATAATGCCCTTAGGCAAAATGAATTTAATGATAGTTTAACAAGCTCTAATACTTTGGCAAATAGTCTGATCTCAACTATAAAAAGGCTAGCTTTCACCTACATGGGTATTCAAGGAGTTAAGTTATTTGTTGGAACGGCAGATGAAATGAGTCAAATTACAGCTAGACTTGAAAGTATCAATGATTCCTTTGCTTCAAGCCTTGAGTTTCAAGATGCTATATTTGAATCTGCTCAAAGGTCCAGAGGAGAATATAAGCAGACTATGGATATAGTGGCAAGACTTGGAAGCCAAGCAAAGAAGGCCTTTGATAATAATAGGGAAACTATTCTTTTTGCTGAAAATTTAAATAAACTTTTTGCCATCTCTGGGACATCTGCTCAAGGTGTGGAGTCTGTTATGTATAACTTGACTCAAGCTATGGCATCAGGAGTTTTGAGAGGGCAAGATTTAAATGCAGTTATCTCTAACACTCCTCAGCTTATGGAAATTGTTGCAAAGCACATGGGCAGAAACATTGAAGATATTAGAGAAATGGCTCAAGAGGGCCAGCTTTCGGCAAGTGTTATTAAGGATGCCTTACTTGGGGCAACAAAAGTTATTGATGACCAATTTAGGGATATGCCCAAAACCATGCATCAAGTTGGCAATGAAATTAAAAATAATTTTATCAAGGCTATGGAGCCTGCCTTTGCTTACTTTACAAGTTTTATAAATACTAAAGAGTTTGAAAGCTTTATTAACAACACGGTTTCAGTTATTAGGCTTGGATCAAGTTTAATAGTAGGGTCAATTGAATTTGTAGTTAGGAGCCTAAACAGCTTATATGAATGGTTTGATGTTTTAAAGGTGCCTATTTTTGTTTTAATAGGTTTATTTACTGCCTATGAAGTTGCGGCAGGATTGACGGCACTTAGCTCCTTTGCTGCTGCGGTGGCTAGTCAGGGATTGTTTGGAGCAATAAGCTCTTTAATAGGTGCCCAGTGGGGGCTTAATACTGCACTTTTAGCAAGCCCAATATTTTGGATACCTGCCATTATCATAGGTATAATAGGCCTTCTTTATCTTGTTGTTGGGATTATAAATAGGGTTAGAGATACTAGCGTTTCTGCAACAGGCATTATAGTTGGAGTTATAGCTGTTGGCATGGCAATTATTGCTAATGAAATTATTGGCAATATTAATTTTATAATCAGCATGGGAATTACACTTAGAAATTTAATAGCTAGATTTGCGAACTTCTTTGCCAATGTATTTAATCATCCAGTGGCGGCTATAAAGAATTTATTTGTTGGTCTTTTTAACACAATTTTAGACATAGTTCAATCTGCAGCAAGTGTCATTGATGCCTTGTTGGGTTCAAATATATCTGCTGCTGTAGGAAATTTTCAAAACAAGGTAAATAAGTGGGTTAGTGAAAAGGCTCCTAATCCAGAAGGTTATAAAAATGTTCTTGATGAAATAAATCCAAATGGCTACAAGCTTGAAAGGATAGAGTATGGCAAGGCTGCTAAATGGGGTTATGAACAAGGACAAAATATTGTAAATGGTATTAAGGACAAATTTAGCCTTAAAAACCTTGGTCAAAACCAACTTCCAGAAGGGCTAGATTTAAGTAAGTATGCCAATGGTGCCTTAGATAATTTTAGCAAGGATGACAAAGATGGTAAGGGCAAGAAAAACCATGGCAAGGATATTAAAAAGGACACAAAGGACATTAAGGATAAGTTAAATGATGGAATTGAAATGAAAAATGAAGATTTAACTTATTTAAGGGAACTGGCAAGTCAAAGAGCAATTAACAATATTAGCTTGGATAAGGTTGTAGTTGATGTTAAAAATTCCTTTGGTGATGTCTATGAAAATGCTGACCTAGACGGATGGACGGAGTCTATTAACACTGGCTTGTCTGAAGCAGTTTATAATTCAGTGGAAGGATTGGGTGATTTTAATTGAGAGAGCATGATTTTTATTTAGGAAGTTTGAGGCTTCCAATTACACCAGCTTCAATTGAAACTAAGATTAAAAATAAGAATGAGGTTATTGAAATTCTATCTGGTTATGACTTGAACTTAATAAGAAATCCTGGTCTTACTGAGTTTTCTTTTGACTTTAGACTTCCAAATGTCGATTATCCATCTGTAGGAGCCTTTGTGGAACCTATTGAGGTTTTAAATTTGCTGGAAAAGTATAAGACTGCCAAAAATAAAGAAGATAGAGTTTTTCAATTTATAATTATCAGGCACACTGAGGGTCTGGTTAATTCTATTAACAAGGCTGTAACTCTAGAAGATTATGATATTAAGGAAGATTTTAGGGAAGCTGGAGATCTAATTATAAGTGTAAGGCTAAAAAAGTATATTCCACTTAAGACAAGAGAGCTTAAAACCAAGGAAGAAAATGGAAGTTTAAAGGCTAGTTTTAAGTCCTTAATTAATAGGGATACTCCAATTCAAAAAGCTATGGTAGTTGGAAGTGGCATGACTCTTAATATTGCTTCTAAGCTTATGTTTAAGAATATGAATTCTAGGCAAAAGCAAAGGTCCTTAATGGCCTTAAATGGTTTAAAATCAAATTTACTAAATCAAGGGCAGGTGTTAAAACTTGTGGAAGATTTTAATAAAAAATAGGGGCAAGGTTTATGAACCTATAATAAAGGATGATGTAAGCTTAAGCTATCAAAGAGGTTTTGACCCTGGCAAGCTTGTATTTGAGGTTGTTAAGGATAATATAATTGACTTTCAAGAGGGCAATCAAGTTGTGCTATTGGAGGACAATAAAACAGTTTTTGTTGGCTACGTATTTAACAAGTCGAGGACGGGAAAGCAGTATATTAAGACAACTGCTTATGACCAAATAAGGTATTTGAAAAACAAGGATGTTTACCAGTATGAGGATAAGACCTATGGTGAACTTCTTAAAATGATATGTGATGATGGGTTTTTAAAAGTAGGAGAGATTGAAGATACTGGATATAAGATTAAGGCAAGGGTAGAAAGGGATAAGTCTTATGCAGATATGCTGAAAACTGCCTTTGAACTTACCTTATCGCAAACAGGCAAGGAATTTGTCCTATACGACGATAGGGGTAAAATCTGCTTAAAATCCTGGGAAAATATGCCTACTACTAAAAACATAATTACTTATGATAATACCAAGGACTTTAATTATGATACTAGCATCGACAAGGCCTTTAATAGGATCAAGGTAAATTACATTGATGATGAGAATAAAAAAGTTGAAACAACTGTAGTCCAAGATGATAAGCACATTGTAGAGTGGGGAAGGCTTCAGTATTATGCAGAGACTTCTACAAAGCAAGGAATAAAGGAAAAGGCTCAGCAACTTTTAGAACTTTTAAATAAGAAGCATAGGTCTTTAAAAATTAAAAATACAGTTGGAGATTTTAATGTTAGGGCAGGTTCAATAGTACCTGTCTATTTTCCTTTGATTGGGGATATTTCAGTCAATTCTAATATGTTAGTGAACTCTGTAACTCACAGGCTTAGTGGGGAATATCATTTTATGGACTTGGAAGTCTTTAACAAGGATATTCAGCCAACTTATACTGGAAGTGGTGCCTTTAAAAAGTCTGCTGGAAAGGGATATGGAAAGGGATCTGGAAATGTGATGGGAGATAATGCCAAGGCAAGTAAGATGATAAATGTTGCCTTTAATCATATTGGTGATCCTTACTCTCAAGGTAAAAGAGGTCGAGGTAATTATTCTGATTGTTCCTACTTTGTTTGGCAGGCTATGAAAGGTGCTGGATATAATGTTCCTGCAATTGCTTGGGACACTGCTTCTATGGCAAATAGTGGTTGTTTTGAAAAAATTTCTTTTGATGATGTAAGACCTGGTGATGTTGGCATACTTGCAAAGACAAAAAGAAGAGGTGGCCATACTGTAATTGCTTTGGGTAAAGACAAGGTAATTCATCAGACACCACCTAGGGCAAAAACTTCTAATATGGGTAAATACGCAAATTACACTTGGTATAGACCAGTTGGGTGATTTTATGGATGAAATGTTAAAATTTAAAAGACTAATTGAAGAAATTGCTAGAGGGGTTGTAGACAATAATGTTTATGCTAAAAAGGTGCATGCAAAGTTAGAGTCTATTTCTCCTCTTTCTTTTAGACTTAATGACAAGATTTCTCTATATGGAGATTTTCTTATTACTCCTAAATATAGGGTTTTTAGGGAAGATGAGATAGGGAAGGAATTTGTCTTTCAGGAAGATGATAAGGGGCAACAATACATATACTTATATGAGGCTGCTCCAAGGGGAGAAAATGGCATTGTATATAAGTGGAAGGGCAGGATTGATGAAGCCAATTTAATTGGGAAATGCCCTCATGGTGAAGTTGTTGTAACTCATGGAACTATTGAAGTTGGAGTGCATGAAAGGGGGACTCAATGATACCAAGTCAAGACAAAGTTGGTGATTTATTAACTGAAGGAATAGAAGAAGAGATACTTCCTTCGCTTACTTATAAGATGAACATTGAAGAAGAAAGCATTGGTGGAGTTGTTGATGATAGGGAAGCTTTAAAACAAGCTATTTATAAGGAAATAAACACTGAACCTGATGTCTATCCAATTTATAATTATTATGGAGTCAAAAAAGAGGACTTGTTTGGGAAGCCCAAGCCCTATGCCTTTGTAGAAATTTCAAGAAGAATTGAAGAGGCTCTTATTTTAGATGATAGGATTCTAAAGGTTTATGGATTTTTCTATTATAAGGATAGGTCTACTGGCAGCAAATTGGTTTTCTCTTTCAAGGTTGATTCTATATTTGGTGAACTTGAAATAAAGAAGGTGGAATTTTGGAGTATTTAGATCAGGGATATGATTATTTAAATAAGTATGAGGATATTTATGATAATTTTACTTTTGAGAATTTAATGGAGCGTATGCTTGAAAGAATAGATGACAAGCTTGATAAAAGAGAGGGATCTATTATATGGGATGCACTGGCTCCTGCTGCTCTTGAGTTAGAGGCTCTTTATATTGAACTTGATTATATTTTAAGGAATTCTTTTGCAACTGCAGCCGACAGGGAATGGCTGGTAGAGAGGGCAAAGGAAAGAGACATCCGCCCAAAGGAAGCAAGTTCATCTCTTATAAAGGCAAAGTTTAATAGAGAAATACCTCTTGGCCATAGGTTCAATTATGAAAAGATAAACTTCTTTGTCAGCAAGTTTTTGGAAGATAAGGATGGAGAATATTTTTATAAGTTGACTTGTGAGCAGGTTGGGAAGATGGGAAATGTTTATAGTGGAAAATTAACTCCCATTGATTTTATTAGCAATCTCAATAAGGCAGAAATTGTTGAGCTTTTAATCCCTGGAGAGGATGAGGAAGATACAGAGGATTTCAGAAAAAGGTATTTTGAAGAAATTAAAAGAAATGACTATGGGGGAAATATCTCTGATTACAAGAAAAAGGTAAAGTCCATTAAAGGAATTGGAGGACTTAAGGTTTACCCTGTCTGGAATGGTGGTGGAACTGTAAAACTTGTAATTATTAATTCTGAATTTAAGTCTCCTACTAAGGAGATGGTGGAAGAAGTTCAGGAAATTATGGATCCAATACCCAAGCATCAACTTGGACTTGGGGTTGCTCCAATTGGTCATTATGTAACTGTGGAAGCCGTAAAAGAAGAGAAGATTAATATAAAGTTAAATCTAACTTTTAGTCAGGGCAAAAGTTATTCTATCTTAGAAGAAAAAATAAAGGGTGAAATTAATACTTACTTTTTAGAACTTGCAAAAAACTGGGAGAATAAAGAAGCTCTTATAGTTAGGGTTTCTCAACTGGAATCAAGGCTCCTAAGTATTGAAGGAATAGAGGATATTGAAAAGACCTTGATTAATAATTCTCTTGAGAACTATAAGCTTGACAAGGATAGTATTCCTATTTTAGGTGATGTTACATGAAAAGAAATGTTGATTTAGCCCTATGGGCTCCTTGGGAGGTTATAGGCAAGGCAAGGGAATTTGATGCAAGAGTAAAAAGTGAAAACAAGGAATTTAATTTGCTGTGGGCTGAGCTTGAAAGGGTTCAGAACGCAGCTTTTATTTTTAAAACAAATTCTAAAACAATAAAATACTGGGAAGAAATGCTTGGGATCAGTCCAAGTAAGGATGCGAGTTTAATTGACAGGCAAAGAAAGGTCTATATTGAATGGAATAAGAGGGTTAAATGGACTCATAGGACTTTTTTAAAGTGGCTTGATGTTTATTTAGGTAAGGACAATTACAAGTTATCCCTAGATTATGACAAGTATGGGATAGAGATTGATGTAACTATAAAGGAGTCTCTTTATTTTGATCTTGATGACCTTGGAAGGCAGGTTAGGGATATAATTCCTGCTAACTTGACACAGTTTATAAGAATTAAATTTATTAGAGACCAAAAAATCTTCTATGGCATGTATGGACAAAAGGCTAAGAAGATTACTATTATGGCAGTTAAGCCTGAGGACAGGGTCTTTAGTTTACCTACTTATTATGGGATTGGTGAGGTAAGAAAGAGGCTCAAGAGAAGGGCAATTATGCCTGATGTATGGACTGTTGATGATGTGGGAATGATGAAGGAAATTGAAGACGAAAGTGAGGTGGACATGAAGTATGACAGATAATTTAAGGGACTTGCCTGTGAGTAGGACTTTAAAGGACAAGTGGCTCTTATCCTGGGATGAAACGCAGCAAAAATTCGCAAGGGTATCTCCTAAGATGCTGACTTCAACTATTTACACAGAAGATGGGACTCCTCTTGATGAACTTTTAAAGGTTACACCTTCTGAACTTGCCAAGATGGTTGAAGATATTCTGGAAGGGGCTCCTGAAGCTTATAATACTTTCTTGGAAGTATCTCAAGCTCTTGAAAGCAATAAGGATTCCATTAGTGAAATCTTTAAAGAGATTTCTAAGAGAATTGTAAGGCCCAATGGTGGAAAAGCAGGTCAAGTTTTAAAGCTTGATGATAAGGGCAAGCTTGTCTTTGCTGATGACCAAGATACTATTTATGAGCACCCTTTAAAACACTCGGCTGATATTATTGAAACTAATGAGAATAGAAGGTTTGTTAGTGAAAAGGAAAAGACAGGTTGGGACAATAAGCTAGACAAGGATAGCTTACTTAATGAAAATAAGATTTCTTTGCAGGACCAGGAGGCTTTATTAAAAGACTTTTTGGAAGACATATTAAAGTTCAACACTTCCATTAAAAACTCAATTGGTAGTCCAAACGGAATAGCAACCCTTGCAGAAAATGCAAGAGTTCCTCTAAGTCAGTTACCTGATGAGGCTTTAAGAGATACAACGTATGACCTGAGCCCTTACGCAAAGACAGAAGATATTGAAAAAACTTATGCAGAAATTGCAGCTTTAAATACCTTGAAGGAAGCTATTGAAAAGACACTGGAAGCTTATAGCAAGAATGTAGACTTAGATAAATTCAATAAGGCTATAAATACAGAACTAGAGAAGAAGGAAGATACAATCCACAGGGGTGCTGCCAATGGCTATGCTTCTCTTAATGACCTTGGAAAGGTGCCTAAGGAACAACTTCCTGAAGAAGCCATCAGGATCTATGACCTTGGTCCATATGCAAAGACAGAAGATGTGGAAAAGACTTATGCAACTAAAGAAGAAGTTGTTGCAGGAAAGCTTGATTACACTCCTGAAGATGTGTCTAAAAAAGGAAAAGCAGGGGGTTATGCAAGCTTGGGAGATGATGGAAAGGTCCCATCTTCACAACTTCCTTCTTATGTTGATGATGTCTTAGAGTTCCCTTCAAAAAGTAAGTTTCCTAGTCCTGGTGAGCAGGGAAAAATTTATGTAGATCTTGCTAGTGAAAATATTTATAGGTGGTCGGGGTCTACTTACACAGAAATTTCTCCATCTTTGATTACTCAGGCTGACATAGAAAAGCTGAGAAATATTGAAGAAGGAGCACAGAAAAATAATGTAAGTCAAAGTATGATAGAAAGTTGGAACAAGAAAATTAGTGCAAGTGATGTTGCAGATGTAAAACTCAGTCCAAGTGGTGCTGCAAAATGGAGTACAAACTCGACAAGAGAACTTAAATTCTGGATATCCGACTTAATCCAAAGGACAATTGAGTTAAGAGAAAATCTTGATAAGAAGCCAGATGTAGTTGAAATGAGTCTCGCTGACTATGAGGCCTTGGAAACAAAGAAGCCCAACACCATTTATGCCATAGATTAGGTGGTTGCATGGATTTTAGAGGTAAAAAACAAGTAATTATAAATGGAAAGGCCAAGAGCAAGCTTTTTTATGAGGGGCAAGTTATTTGGTCTAGGATGAGAAGTGACTTTTCTGTAAATTTAAAAAATTTAAGATAAGATGAAGACTTCGAGGGCCTATATGATGAGAGAAAGCAGGCATTGAGAGTATGAGAAAGGAAGAATTATGCAAAGAGGACGTTATTATTTAACGGAAGCAGGCAGGGACCTGTTGGCACTTTGCCAAACAGGTGTTGAATTGCGATTTACTAAGGTTTCTGTTGGTGATGGAACAATCACAAGTACAGAAGAACTTTTAAAAATGACAGAGTTAAAACACGAACTTTATGAAGCTACAATGACTGGAATAAAGGCAAATGGAGATGGGACAAGTACAATTTCCGTCAGCCTATCAAATGATGGGGTCAAGGAAGGATTTCTTTTAAAGGAATTGGGGCTATATGCTCAAGATCCAATAAAAGGAGAAATCCTATATGCTGTTGCCTATTATGATGATTATTCTGATTACATTCCTGTTCATAATCAGGAAATGGTTGAGATTATGATGGATATTATAGTTGTGGTTTCTAATGTGGAGAATATAACAATTAATATTGATAGGTCTATGACTTTTGTAACTTGGGAAGAGTATTGGGACCTTGCAGGAAGAGGAAGGACAAACCAAACAGTCAAGGGCAACTGGGACCTCATTCAGGATTTAAAACTACAGTTAGCTGCTCAAAGTACGCAAATTGGGACTGGTGTAAATACAAACAGGTTCCAAGTACAATTTAAGTTATTGACTGGAGAAGAAGAGTTTGAGGGTGTCTACGACCCTAAAATGGCAAGATTTGTAATTTAAGAAAGGAGTGATAAGAGATGACAACTTATAGATGGGGAAGGTATTGGAAAAATTCAAAATACACAAATAAACTCAAAAGAATAGCACTTTTAGAATCGGAAATATCTAATCGTGGTTTTGATGTTTGGGGCATAAGCAACCCACCGAAGATAGGGCAAAGGATTAGTGTACGACGTGTACAAATTGATACAGACGACGTGATTCAATATCTTATTGAAAGCTCGAAAGTAGATGATTTGATAAGGTCTGGGGAAATGACCCTACCTGGCGAACTCGTTTCTCTCGAACAAATAGGAGCATCGTCGTCCGGAATTGTTCCTTATAAAATTAAGTTTTATCTTTGTATGGACGAAAAAGTTTTTGATGGTTATACTCGAGGCTCAAGGCGTGACACTGTAACCTCTACTAGTCGTAGAGCCTACCCAGACAACGGAGAATCTGGTAACTACTGGTACGTTTACGAGGGCATTGCAAACCAAGAACCAACTATATCTGGACAAGACGAGGACTGGGGTGGTTATAAGCAAGCCTTTAAGAGATACTATTCTGTTGATGACGGGGATAGTGGCCAACAATTAAATGTTGTTGTTACCTTAAATGGAGTTACTATTGCAACAGTCAACAATGCAACAAGAAAAACTGACTATCCAATTGATATTGATGACAGCAAATTTAATTCCTTAACACTAAACGATCAAAACACAGTAGAAATTACAGTTACTGATTCCAGTGGTGCCACTGCTGTAAGAAGATATACCTTTAAGAGGATAAATACTGCACCAGTGGTGACAATGACAAATGCTCACTATGGTGAACAAAACAAGCCCTTTACAATAAACTTTGAGGCCGCAGATCCTGACGGAGATGAAATCACTGCAAAATTATTTATAGATGATGTGCAAATAAAAGACCTTGGGACTATTAAGGGCAAGCAAAGTGTGACAATACCTAAGATTGATTTTGCCAAGATTCCAAATGGAGAACACAAGATAAGGGTAGAAGCCAAGGATTCTTACAATGCAGTAGGTGCAGGCTATGCTGACTTTAGCAAGAATCTAACCTATGCTTGGTATAGGCTAAAAAAAGAATTATCAGAACAGCCTTCTGCAGTAATTGTAAATCCTTTAGCAGAACTTGCTCCTGGGGCAAAGATGACTATAAAGGTGTGCTCCAATGTAATGGATGCTCAGCCAACTTGGGAAACTGTACCAGAAGAATTGTATGGCCAAAAATATAATTTTAGGAACAAATCAAAGACTGGTGACAAGTGGGGAGTTGGTGTTGAAATTAGGATTGATAAAGAGAAGGCAACTGAAGATTCCTATCTTTACGGATTCGTTGGAGCCTACATGTAGGAGGGAAATATGTTTGAATTTATAAACGAGAAGTCTTTAAAGGAATTGAGAGAAGCTGAAGATGTGCCTAAGGAAATTTTAAAGGGGATTGAAAGTATTAATGATTCAAGCCTTGCTTTAGCAGAGGCTGTAGCCACAAATTATGAGACTAATTTGGAAAGGGCAGCAAAGACAGATGAAGTTTTAGCAACAATTTATGAAACTATTTTAGGAGGTCAAGCATGATTGATTTATACGTTGGTTTAGTTATTTGGGGCAAAAGAACTTGTGATGTAAAGAATAAGGAAGTTAAGTTAGTTCCTGCAAATTTAAGGGAAGCAGTCATAGAAGAACTTAAAAATCAAGGATATGATGAGAATGGAAAGAAAATCAAATAGTGTATTAATTGGATTTGCAATGGCAAGTCTTTTTTTATACAAATTTTTTGTTAGGAAGGGAGGTGTAAGTATGTTAGATCTTTATGTAGGTTTAGTTTCTCGTCAAAGAAGAACTTGTAATCCTGAGAATAAAAAGGTAAGACAAGTTCCAAAGATTTGGAGAGATGCAGTCTTAGAAGACCTTAAGGCTCTTGGTCTTGATGCAGATGGTATGCCTGTAAAAATGGAAGAAGAATAAGTATTATTAGTTACTCTCCTTGATATAATAGTATCGAGGAGAGTGATTAATTTTGGATATTTCATTTGATTTAGGAAGTTTTATTGGTAGTTTATTGGGAGTTATAGCAGCATATTTAATTGCAAGATATCAAATATATCAATCTTTTAACAAGCAATTACAATTAGAAAAAGAATTGGCTATATTAAACAAAAACATTGAGATATTAGAATCATTAAAGAAACTTTTAAACTACCTAGACTGTGATTTTAATGAAGTTTCAATAAAGGAATACGAAAGAATATTAGATGAGATACAATTTTATAATTTATATCATTACAATGAATTTGATGAAATAATTATTGAAAAATCTAAATTTCAATCTATTTGCCTTGCTTTGTTATATTTTATTCGTAATTCTGAAACTGTTGATAGAGAGTTTATGAAACGTTTTAATGAAATAAATTCAAACCTGATGATTTCAATTGCATATTTAAATGATTATTTTGTAAGAAGAATGTCAAATGAAGTTTTGAGTGATTCATTTATTGAAGAATATTGTAAATTAGGAGACGAAATAATAGAAATACCAAAGAAAAGAAATTAGAGCCTAGAATTAGGTTCTTTTTTATTACAACAAAAAAGAAGGTGACATATGGATCAAGATGTAAAAGATAGGTTTGAAACAATTGAAAATCAACTGGAAAAAACAAATATAAGGTTGGATGGATTTGAAGGCAGAATGAGTGGTGCTGAGACCTCTATACAACTGCTCAATCAAAATATAAAAACGTTACTGGAAAAGACAGTAGAAATTAAAAAGACTATTGATGACAACAATGCAAATGTAAGAGCTGACATCAAAGACCTAGCAAGAAAAAGAGAAGAAGACCACTTCGTAAAGCCTTTAGCAAATATGGATAAGATAAAATTTCAGATTATTGGAGTTTTAGTTGGTATTTTTATAAGTGCTTTTGTGGGTTATATAATTCCAAATCTAAAGTGAGGTGCTAGGAGTGCTTGATAAAAACAAAGTCGAGAAGTTTATATCTGCTGCTATGTTTTATGATGGCAACAGATACTCCCAAAGGTGGAGAATGACAGAAAAGCAAGGCAAGGCAGGTTATTCTGACTGCTCTAGTCTTATAGAAAAAGCTTTAAATAAATTAAATTGGAATACCAGAAAGGGTGTTGCTGTAACAACTCACAGAATGGGTGTTGAAGGGGATAGAAGATTTAGGGAGATCCCGTATAAATCTTTAGAACGTGGCGACCTTGTATGGTATAGGAACGACAAAAACGGCAAATACTTTGGTCATGTTGGGATTTACCTTGGCAATAACAAGGTATTTGAAGCTATTTATGCAGGAATAGGAACTTATCCTATATCAAGAATTAAATGGCAAAGAGCCTTTAGGGTTGTAGCCTTAGAAGTTGCAGATAAAAAAGTTCAAGTAAATCCATTTAGTGCCAAGGGTAAGGTTAAGGCAAAATTACTGAATGTAAGGGAAGCTAATCACACTAATAGTTTAAGAATAGGACAATTAAGACTAGGGCAAGAAATAAGTATAAGTGGCAAGGCTGATGGTTGGTTTGAAATCAATTACAATGGCAAAAAAGCTTATGTATCTGGTGCTTATATAGATCTCATTCCAAGTAGGGCTATAGAAAATGTGCCAATCTTAATCAATGGTAAGGAATTTAAAAGAGGATATATCATTAATGGCATAACCTACACTCGTATCAATGGCAAGGATATGCCTGTAAGAAGAATCTTTGAATCTATTGGAGCTGATGTATCATGGCAAGACAACAAGGTAAAAATAAGCATGTAAATAAGAAAAGCAAAGGCCAATATAGTAAATTTTGGGTTAGCTTTATAATTACTTGCAATGTGATTTTCACAGTTGCTATACTAATATCCTTTTGGAAAACAGGAATGGAGCCAAGCACTTTAATAGGTGCTTGGTTTTCTTTTACTACAGTGGAGCTATGGCAACTTGCAAGAATCAAGAAAGAGAAGATAAGAAAAGAAATTAAAGAACTTGGAAAGGAGCTTGATAGTTGTGGCTAATAATATTTTTTATGTAATTTTGTCAATCGTTTCTGTTTTAATTACTGGTGTCTTAATACCTTTGCTTAAACAAAAATATAGCAAAGAGAAAATAGTCAGTGTAATGGAAGCAATTGATATAGCAGTAAAGGCAGCTGAACAAATTTACACTAAGGCAGGCCAAGGGCAACTTAAAAAACAATATGTTTTAATGAGATTAAATGAACAAGGGATAAAACTTAGCGAGAAGGAACTTGATGACATGATAGAAGCTTCTGTTTTGGATCTTAATAGATGGAAGTTAGAAATTAGTAAGTAATTTTATGAAATGAAACTATCTATAAGATATAAGCCAAGATGCTATGACAGGCCTTGGCTTGTAAAAAGAGTTAACGGGAAATACGGACAGCACGCACACATGCGAAGAAAAAAAGATGCCGTTAAACTAAGGAATTTGTTGGATAAAAACCTTATGCCTTATAGCGAAGAATTTAAAACTGCTGCAAAGAGATTACTAAGTGAAAAAGAGTATAAAAAGCTTGAAAACAGTAGTAATAAGGCATTAAAGGTATTAAGAAAAAATAAAAAGCCCTGTATGGGGATTGTAGAGACTTAACCTTGTAGACCTGATGCTTACTAGGTTTTAAGGACTATATAAGTACGAATATAACTTTTTTATAAAACGTAGAATTTTAAATATTTGTAACGCTTTTAATATACAGCCTAGGGATCTAACCTAGGCTTTTTTTATTGCCTTGAATTGTCAAGTCAAGTGCAACTCAGTTGAATGATATACTTCATAAGGAGTTTTCCAATTTAAACATTTGCGAGGTCTTAAATTAATTTCTTTTAC
>QWCK01001658.1_pt1 | contig 36725 bp, 33 predicted proteins | sample 1972571 | NCBI WGS metagenome assembly QWCK01 (sample SAMN09866710, study PRJNA288562) | Human gut metagenome isolate term2_stool, whole genome shotgun sequencing... | isolation source: gut | host: Homo sapiens | place: USA: California | reverse complement strand
GGAAAGAACAACATTTTGTCTATTGTTCTACATTCGTAGGACGAAATTGAATCGGAACGGTGAGGCTCCGATAATGATGAGAATTACAGTGAATGGAGTTCGGGTTGATGCTTCAGTGAAGAAAACAATTCTTCCGGAATTCTGGAGTGTGGCAAAAGGAAAGGCCCTGGAAAAGAAGCGTGAGTACAAGGAACTGAATCTGTATCTTGATTCTATCCGTTTGAGGATAATGAAAATTCAGCGTGAACTGGAAATAGAAGGTGTAGCGGTTTCTGCCGGCAGTGTCCTGGACCGTTTTTGGGGTAAGGATGTTCCCGTACAGCGTACCCTGTTTGAGGTTTTCCGTGAACATAATGATAAATGCGCCCGATTGTCCGGTACGGACATGGCGCCTGCAACCGTGCAGCGTTATGAGACATCCTTGAAGCATACTCAGGATTTTGTCTGGGAGACATATCATAAGAAAGATATTCTTTTGGATGAAGTTTCCCGCCAGTTTGTTGAGGATTACGAGTTCTGGCTTAAGACCTCGAAAAAGTGTTGTCATAATACAGCCACCAAGTATCTGAAGAACTTCAAGAAGATTATCCGTATCGCTTTGGCCAAGGGATGGATGAAGAATGATCCGTTTTTGGAAATCAGGTTCTCGTTGGATAAGGTGGAGCCGGACTTCTTGGAAGATTCGGAAATCCGAAAACTGATTTTAAAGGAGATTGATATTCCGCGGCTGGGTCAGGTACGGGACATTTTTGTGTTCTGTTGCTTCACCGGTCTGGCCTTCTCGGATATTCACGGATTGGGAAAGGAGCATATCGTGGAGGACTCGAACGGTGTCAGATGGATACGCAAGGGAAGGCAGAAGACCAAAGTCATGTGTAAGTGTGCTTTTTCCGGTGCTTTGTAATCAAAAAATGAATGCATACCTCAAGGAACTGGCTGATATTTGTGGTATTAAAAAAACATTGACCACCCATGTTGCGCGTCATACTTTTGCCACTTTTGCCCTGGCCAATGGTGTTTCGATAGAGAGTGTTGCTAAAATGCTGGGGCATACCAATGTTCAGATGACCCGTCATTATGCGCGTGTGCTGGACCGTACAGTGATACGTGAAATGTCACAGATAAAGATGGATTTTCATTTTTCCATGTAAGGAGAGGGTGTTTGGAATGAGCAAAGGCAGACATGAGGTTCGGATGCCTGCTCTTTCAGGAATGGCCGGAGATTGCTTCCGGCCTTTTTTATTTCATTCTGGCGTTTTCTGTCTTTTTTTGGCGGTTGCTCAACGGTTGAGTAACCAATGACCTTGTAATATCTCCGTAATATTGCACCGTAAACAATAAAAACAAGGTCATTATGAATAACAGAAGAACTGCACCTGGGGGGCAGATGACCCACATGCTCAGTACCATACTCGCCAAAGTAACCAACATTGAAAAGTTACTGGCTCCTGCCATACATAACTTGCCCGACAGCGAGATACTGGATTCAAAAGGCGTGCGCCTGCTTACCAAGATGTCCGACAGGACACTTTTAAGACGCCGCAATGACGGTTCGTTGCCTTTCCACCGTGACAAGGGGAAGATTTACTACCGCCGTTCGGACGTGCTGCGTGCCATGCTGCTTGAAAAAGAAGAACACTCTAAAAATAAAAGGTTATGAGAAAGATGATTAAGGTTGAAAGCGGCTCGTTCGCCGCACTCGTGAGAAGTTACAAGAAGTCCCTCAACATGTTGGCCGTGCTGCAACATATCTGCGAGGATAACTGTGTAGAACTTTCTATGCTGCCCGATGAGGTTTGTGAGCTGATAAACCTCGATCCGGCAGAGATTGAGAAGCAGCGTTTGAGCGGACGGCTGCGTTTTGCGGAAGAGGAGAACGGGACCAGGCATTATTCGATTGTGGATATAATCAATCTGAAGGATTCCATTGACTGGAAGGCTATTAACAGACAGGTGGAAAGCCTTTCCTTTGAGGAGGAGGAATGACGGAGTGATATTCTTCCTATTACAGACAAGAGTATGGCCGGCAGACCGGATTTATCCGGGTGCCGGCCATACCTTTGTCATTTTCTGAAAAGCGGCTCTTTACGGCAAACTTAGGATATTTTTTTCAGTCCGTTTGACGGAGCGGCAATTTCCATTGAGGGTACATGTCTTGCCTTCCGTGGCAGGTCCGGTGTATCGTCACTTTCGCCTGTCTCTTTCTGTCCTTTCATTTCCGTTCCGTCATCCGTTCCGCTTTCATGCCCGCCTGCCGGTTTTATGGTAAGCTGTATTTTCCGGTTCAGCGTGGCAAGTTCCTCATTCAGCTGCTTGATTTCCGCATCCTTGGGCCATGAAGCCGCCACAATCTCCTGAAGGACCGGGATGTCCTTCGACAGCTCCGCGTTCTCCTTTTCCCGTTTCTCTATCATGGCGGGAATGCGTTCCAGTGCATTGATGAAGTTCATGACGGCCAGTTTCGGGTCTTTGGCTATATAACCGTTGTTGTAGGTATATTTGATACCGTCCAGTCCCTCGACCATGAACTTGTTCTGCAAGGTCTGTGTGTCCCCATCACAAATCCTCTCGGTACGGACAAGGATGCGGAAATCGGACAGGGTCCCGATTTTCATATAGTCATCCTCCGTCCGGGCATTCCGGTTGATTGCGGCAAGCCGGTTGCCGAGTATCTCCACATTGTCCGAATCCACACCGTCCAGTTTCAGGGGATTGGGACGGAGTCCGGTTTCCGTATCTGCGGGCATCATCTTGTTGAAATATTCCCAGTCCCTGGTGAAACGCCCGATAAAGGTGTTGTTTTTTTCTATTCCAGAAGTCCTTTCATTCAGCTTGCCTTTCGCGTTTCCTTTATTACGGTGGAATGCCTGTCTCTCGCTTTCGAGGACCGCCAGTTTCTTATCCAGCTTCGCCTTTTCCAGCAGGTCGTCGTTGCCTGAAAGGATGGCCACGTATTCGCTGAAACTGCCGCCTCCGTTTTCGTCAATCGCCCCCTCGTCAATGGTACGGGCGGCCAGATTGCGACTTTTGAGCTGGTTGATGAACACCTGCTTGTTTTGCAGCAGGTTGAACTTGTAGCTGTCCAGTGACTTCTCCACCGCATAGATATAGCAGTCCACCTTGTTGCCGGCGTACTGCTTGGCGATGATATTGCCTTTTCTTACCGCGAAAAGGAAACGGATGCGCCCGGAGTTCATATCCTTGAACAGTTCCTTGCGTGCGTTGTCGCTGTTTGCTTCCTGAATGAACTTTATCTGCTTTTCCGGGATATTATGGTCTTCCACGAGCTTGCGCCTGATTTCACTGTAGATGTTCCACTGGTCCGGCTTATAAGTGCTCAGGTCCGAGAATACGAACTGTGTGCCTTTCTGGTCGAGATATTTGTAGTAATACTCTGCAATCTTGGCCGCGCAATGGGACGCCTTGTTTCCCGGACTGTCACCGTACTGCTGGTCTATCAGCCGCATGTCAAGCGACATCTTGTTCGAGTAGTTGGTGGCGATCAGCATCTGTGCCTTCTCCTCCGCTTCGGATAGAGGCTCCCTGTCTATGTAGGTCGCATCCCCGGTTTCGGCGAACTTTATCAGTTTTTGAATGAAAACCTCCTGCTGGGGAGTGGGCGGTATGTGATAGAGTTGCTCGTTGAGTTCCGGTCTGTCAACCCCCACGTCTTCAGCGGTCTTGTAATCGGTTATTTCCGCATAGAAATTGGCGAGTTCCGGCACCTTGATAAAATAGCGGAAACGCTCTTTCTGCACCACCTGGTTGGTCACTGAAAATTCAAAGTCCGTGCTTTTCTTCGCATAGACTGCGGCCCAGCCGTCAAAGCAGGTAATCCCCTGCCGTTCCATTTCCTTCGGACGGAGATACTTGAAAAGGAGATAGAGTTCGGTCAGGCTGTTGGAGATGGTCGTGCCGGAGAGGAAAGTGGCCCCCAAATCCCTGCCTGTGCGCTCCTGGATGGTACGGATGGCGAAAAGCATGTTCATGGCCTTCATGCTTCCCTCGGGATTGCCCAGGCCGGAAACCCTCGCATGGCGTGTGTTGAACATCAGGTTCTTGAAATTGTGCGATTCGTCAACGAAGAGGTGGTCGATGCCCATCTGTCTGAAATCTGTAACATCATCCGTCCGGTCCTTTATATCCTGCTCCAGCTTTTCAAGTTTGGCCTCCAGGTTCTCCTTTCTTCTTTCCAGCCCTTTCTTTATCCAGCCGGTCACTTCATTGCCCTGCTGCTCGAATACGGCAAGGTTCTCTTCGATACTCTCTATTTCCTGCGTATATATTTCCTGCTGTATTTCGGGGGACTGGGGTATTTTCCCGAACTGGTCGTGTGTCAGGATGATGCAGTCCCAGTTGTTGTTCTTGATGTCATGGAATATTCCGACGCGTTTCTCCGGCGTAAAGTCCTCCTTGCCCGGATACAGCACTCTGGCATTCGGATAGGCCCTCCTGAACGTGTCAGCTATGTCATGCACATTGCTTTTGAGTCCGATAATCATCGGCTTGTTCGCCAGTCCGAGACGTTTCATCTCAAAGGCGGCTATACACATGATAAGGGTTTTGCCCGTACCTACCTGATGGTCGATTATCCCGCCTCCGTTCATCTTCAGCATCCATACGGCATTTTTCTGGCTGTCGTACAGGGACGGTATGCCCAGCCCTTTCAGGTCAAGGAACGGGAAGCTTTGCAGGGAACCGTCGTAATCGGGACGTACATAGCAGTTGAACTTGCGGTTGTACATGTCTGCAAGGTTCTGCTTGAATTCGGGCAGCTGTTCATTCAGCCAGCCGGTGAAGGCGGAGCGTATCTCGTTGATTTTGGTGTCGGCAAGCTGGATGGCCTCCGCATCACGTACCTTAATGTCATTGCCCTCCTTGTCCTGAATGGTCTTGGTTATGTCGGGTACGGTGTTGTGCAGCGCATGTTTCAGCAGGTCGTTTCCGTAATAGCCTCTTTTTTCCCCTTTCACATAATATCTGTCGGTGATGTTCGCGTTGGTGCTCTCGAAGCTCACACTGAACTCGTCGATGGATTCCGTATAGTGGATATGGGCCTTTGTCTCGAAGAGGTATCCGGCAAATTCCTCATATACGGACATGGGTATCCACCGTTCTCCCAGGTTGAAGTCAAGCTGTTCAAAACTTATGGACTCCGGTATGGCTTTTCGAAGGGCCTCCAATGATTTTCTGCTCGCGCCGTCATCGGGATAGTCTCTCAGGTGGTTCTCTATCCATTCTGCTTTGGCAATCACATTGCCCGCTATGAAACGGTCCTTGATTTCATGGCTCTTCATCATGGGATTGTAGAAGATGCGCTCTTCCAACTGTTCGAGCAGTTCCTGCCTGCCGATGTCGCAGAGATTCTCCATATATTCCAGATTGACCTCGCCGAACTTGTTCAGGGATGCCGCAAGGGCTTCCTGCGGTGTATCCACATGTGTCACCTCGTTGGCGTTGAACGATACGGGCACGGTGAATATGTCCGCCTTCTGTATCTTCCCATTGACGGAACGCTCCAATGAGAGCATTTCCCGTCCTCCTGCATCCAACAGCAGGAACTTGGCGTTGTCCTTTCCGTTCAGCTCCCTGAACATGCGCTGGAAACGGTCATACTGCCGGTTCAGCTCCTCCCTTAGTTCCGGCTGTTCGGTTTCCGTTTCGGTTTCCGCATTGTAGAGATTGTGGTAGGCTTCACGGAGCGGGATATAGTAGGCGGCCCGGTATTGTTGTGTGACAGTCAGCCTGAGCGGATGGAACTGTACTTCGGGAGTACCCAATCCCTGCAAATATCCGTATTGCTCACCGGCTTTCACGAGAGAGCCGTTCTTGTATTCGGGGCGTATTTCTCCGGTAAACGGACGTGGTTCCATTTCTTTTTTCCGTTCTTCCTCGAACCGTAGTCTGCGTTCCTGCCATTTCGCTTCCGCTGCCGCCTGTTCCCCGGTCATTTCTTCTTGTGAGACGGCTTCATCATACATGTTCTCTTGCGAGAACAGATTGAACATTTCCGGTTCGTTTCCTTTTCTTTTGCGGGATGCCGATGCTGTCCGGCCCGGTGCTGTCCGGCTTTCCATCATCTGCACCTCCGCTTCCTCCTCGTCCGCATAGGCGGCAAACAGATTAAGCATGGGTTCATAAGGCTTGGTTGACAAGAGACTTTCTTCCTGCATCTCCTGCCGGTGCTCCACTGCTGTTGTTTCCGGTGGGACTTCCGGTCCGGTTTTCAGGGCAGTGGAAACGGTGGAACGGGACAGGTTTTCTTCATAAAGTTTCCGGTCAAGATGGTTTCCCACATCTTGAGCCAATAATAGCCTGAGATGTTCGGAAATGGCTCCGATACCCCCTTCATGGATAAAATTCATGGCCGGTTGTCCGTACATGTTTTTACCCATGGATACGGAAGTATGGATGATATAGTCCAAATCGGCATAGCTGTTGTTGATATTGATACTGCCCGATATAAGACGGGTTTCAATAAAGTTCCGTTCCTTTTCGGTCAGTTCCGATTTTCGGGTATTCTTCTGCAATACGATCAGGTCGCTGCCCACTTCCGTACCCGCATCGGTAAACAGATTGTCCGGCAGACGGATGGTAGAAACGAGATTGGCATGGTTTACCAGCCACTCCCTGACGGGACGGTTCTGTGGCGAGTCCATGACGCCCGAAGTCGTGATATAGGCCAGTATCCCGCCTTCACGCAGCGTATCCATGCCTTTGAGAAAGAAATAGTTGTGTACGGCAGCGAGTGAGGATTTGCGCACCGGGTCGTCACTCCGGTCAAAGTCCCGGTCATAAATCCTGGTATTCCCAAACGGGATATTGGAAGAAACAACATCGAAGTAGCCGTTATAATAAGGCTGTATGGACTGGAAACCCTCTATGTTCACCTTGCTTTCCGGATAGAGGGATGAGAGTATCCTTCCCGTCAGCCTGTCCTTCTCGAAGCAATGGATTTCGGGGACCTCCTTCAGAGTGCTGATGAACATGCCCGTCCCGGCGGAAGGGTCAAGAAAACGTTCCGGGCGGATTTCCGGTACCAGCAGGGCTTCCTGCATGGCCGTTACCACCGGTTCAGGTGTGTAAAAGGCTGTAAGGACGGAATTCTTAAGACTTTGGACGTATGACTTGTATTCTTTCTCGTCTTTGGAATACTCACGCAGAAGTTCATGCAGCAGCCGGACCTGGGGAAACAGTTCTTTGTCCGACCTTCATTTTTCTATGTCCGTATCTTTCTCCGCCGGATTCAGGATGCACTTCAGTCCTCCGAAACCCGAATAACCGTTCAAGACCTTGCGTCCCTGTTCCGTAAGACAGAACTCCGGACGCATGAATATCAGTTCAAGTGCGGCTATGTTGTCCGCCAGATGTTGTCGTCTGTTATACGCCATATTGTTCTATATAAGATTGTATGAAACCTGTAAGTTCAACGGTAAGTGTATGACAGGCCGGGGATGATTCAAACCTGTCGTCTATGGGATATTTGCCGAATACCGCCTCTGCGGGCGACAATACCTTCAGGCAGAAATCCGTCCGTCTTTCGGGCCGTACTTCGGGAAACCACTCCGATACGACCTCGAAAACCGTATCGAACCGGGAAAAGCGCAAGTCCTGATAGAGAACGGCGCCAGCCTGTTCCAAAGCCTGCCTGACGGATAGGCCGTCACGTATGGCATGTTCGTAAGCCTCTGCGGCATTGTCCGCACGCTCCCGGATGAATGCCTTGTCATCGGCCATGTGCGGATGGCTTTCTCTCAAATAAAAAAGGAGAGCTGACTTGAAGCAGGACAGTTCTCCGTTGTTGTCATGTTGTGTAATCATCATCTGTTGTCATTGGATTTTGAATGGGGAAATAATTTGTGACATACCCAGTAACCTGAGAGGAAACCGGGTATATGGATTCGGTAAACGTTCCGCCTGCTGCCGGATTACGAGAACGAGAGGCTATTCTTTCTGGCCTGCGGTCTGGGAGATACGACATGGCGGGCCGTCTGCTTTGTTTCTTGTTTCCTGTCGTTTTTGGGGTTTTCAACCGCCGGCTTGTATTCACGGGCATTGCGTCCTATGAGCAGGTTGTTGCTCTTGTTACTGAAACGCACATCATCCGAGAACAGCTGTCTGGTCTTGGGATTGCGCATGTTCTCAATGAATACCATTCCGTGATTCTCCAGTATCTTTTTCTGTTCGGGGGTTATCTTGGCTCCCAGAATCGTATCGCTGACCTTCAGCTGTTTGTCGGACTGTTTGAATGCGATGTCCCTTATGGTCGGATCAACATAGGCCACACCGGAAAGCATGGTGTCGTTCTTGCGCTGTATGTCATTGATTGGGACTTCGCCACCCGAAGCGAGTATCTGCTTCTGCTTGTCGTCCAGTCTCTTCCCATAAATGTAGTCCGGGATTTTGATGGCATCCACGGGCATGGTGATGATGCGGTTGGTGGACTCGTGGAAACTGACATAGCATTTGCATACATTTCCGGTAAGCGTGTCCTTCATTTCCTTGATTCCTCCCAACGTACCCGTTTCGGCCAGTTTGTTCTTCTCTTCATCCGTGAATACGTCTTTATAGACCGGCAAATCATATTGGGGCTTGTCCAGACGGGTGAGTGTCTTGAGTTCCACTTTGCCGTCCGCACCCTTCACACACATGAAACAGGCTTCGCCCAAATCTTTCTTTTCTCCGTTTATCTCTTTGCTGATGGGTAGGGCGGTAGAAGTAATCCTGCCTTTGAGAAGTTCTCCCATGCAATGGTTGTTGAACAGAGACTCCTTGTCAAGGCCGAGTGCGTTCAGATCTTTCCACGGCAGCTGGTGCTCATCAAACTTATACCGCCGGGCCAGTTTGGCGATACGCCCCTCGTCGTTGAGTTCGCTGTTTTCTACCAGTTTCTTGCCATCCGGTCCGGGGTCTTCCCCTTTCCGAATCTGGATGACCGCGTTCAGTGTCTTGTCCAAAACGGCAAGTGGTACAAGGAAGAAACTGAAGCTTGTAGGATTTTGGTACTGGTTCTTGAAATTCGTGAAGAACAGTTCCAGAGGTGTGGTACGGTCCAGTTTGAGAAAACTGTTGTTGTTCTTTTTGTCCGGCGGTACGACTTCGATGCTGCCGTCCTGTTCGTTCATCTTGGAGATGACTGCGGTCTTGTTCGTTCTCTTGTCAAGGACTGCCATTACATGCTCGTCCTGACTCTGTTCTTGTTGCTCTTGCTTTTTCTTAGCCATAAAATTAATAGTTTAAGTGATACAATAATTAATCAATACCGGGTAAACTTTAGCCCGTCAATGCGAATATAGAGGATTAATTGATAAGGAATTACGTTTTTAAGACTGCTGGAAATAAATGGCGGGAATTGGCGTGGAATGGCTAGACATGATTGTATATGATAAATTATTTTTAATTGATTTGATTGCATTGAAAAGATAAATCGTCCGAAAGATTGTCTAGAAAGAAGTACTTTGTTAGATAACAGTGATTTAGTTAATTTATTTTACACGATGGTGCAGCCATTGCCTATTATTGTGAAGGTGCTAATTCGCTATTATCATATAAATGAAAATGGAAAAGCTTTTATTCTAGTTTGGAGAAGTATGAGCTTCTTTAGCATAAGATATAAATAAGTGAAATTCAGTGATGGGAGTTGTAATCGCTATTTTTTTATTTATTACATCCATTGGTTAATACTAATGACTGTCGTTCGGAAAGATAAGAAATTATGTTTGAATTGATTGAAAATATAATAATTCTGGAAGACTTTTATAATCTCTTCATTTATAAGAGGTTTGAAAGAGAGGCAAAAGTTGAGGTAACGAATAGGTAATCTGTCTATTTCTGCGTTTTGCTGTGAGTTGCTATCAATGTTACTCATCTTAATACAAAGGTCATTTAAATTTGTTAAAAATTAAGTATTACCTAGTGAAATTTTATTTCATATCAGTATTTTGGGTTGGTTTTGTCATAAAATAATCTGTCTCTTTCGCCAAGTGAAAGAAAATCACTATATTTGTGGGCAAATAATAAATTTTGTTAATATGGGAACAGACATAAACCGCCTGAAAGTTGTTTTAGCTGAAAAGAAGAGGACAAATAAATGACTATGTGAGCAATTGAACGTCAATCCATCCCACAGTTTCAAAATGGTGCACGAATAGTTCACAACCAGACCTTGAAACCTTAGTTAAAATATCACGTCTATTAGATGTGGAATTGGACGATTTAGTGAATAAGAAATTCATAACTTCTCAGCAATAAATCAAGTGTCTGAGTTATGATAAAAAGTCTAAAATGAGAAATAAACGTATTGAATATATAATAGATGAAATACTTGATCAGTATGCGTATGCTGACGAGTCTACTCGACCATGGATTATAGGATTCAGTGGAGGAAAAGATTCGACTGTATTATTAATGCTTGTATGGATAGCACTCGAAAAATTGAAAGAGCTACCAGGACCGTTCCAGCTTCGCAGACCAATATACGTAGTATGCAATGATACAATGGTTGAAAATCCTATAATTGCATCGTATGTTGACCAAGTTCTCGAACAGATAGAAAAGAAAGCAAGGGAAGAAGACTTACCTATTTTTGTCAGGAAGACTACACCTCGATTGGAGGATTCATTTTGGGTGAATGTTATCGGAAAGGGCTATCCTGTCCCTAATACAGCATTTAGATGGTGTACTGAGAAAATGAAAATTAAGCCTACAGCTCGTTTTATAATAGAGCAAGTTGACGAGTGTGGTGAAGCTATAATTTTAATTGGAACAAGAAAAGCAGAAAGTGCGACTCGTGCTCGCTCCATTAAAAAACATGAAATTCATGGCAAGCGGCTCACAAATCATACACTATTGGCAAATACATATGTCTATGCACCAATTAAAGAATTGTTGTTAGAGGAAGTCTGGTATATAATAAACACCATTCCTTCCCCTTGGGGATTTGATAACAAAATTTTGTTTAATATTTATGTTGATGCGAGTGCGGACGATTACGAATGTCCAACGGTTGTAACAGACAAGAGCCATGGATCTTGCGGTCAAAGTCGTTTCGGATGTTGGACTTGTACGGTTGTAAAGGATGATAAGTCCATGCGTTCACTTATTAAGAATGGGCGAGAATGGATGCAACCGCTTTATGATTTTAGGTTGAGATTAGACAAAGAACGAAATATTATTGAGAACCGATTCCCTTTGCGACGTGATGGAAGAAGAGCAGTAAACGATATGGGACCTTATACATTTACATATAGGGCGAAAATGTTGGAAGGTTTGCTGAATGTTCAACATGAGTTGCAACAGCATAATCCAGAAATGAAGCTCATTACTGATCAGGAATTGATTGCAATTCAAGTGAATTGGTATCGAGATTTTAACTTTGCACATCAAGTATCAGAAATCTATAACAAAATCTATAATTCCTCATTAGATATGGAAGAGGGCAAAATAAAAAATAAATTGGAAGCAGACTTGATGCGAGAAATTTGCCAAGAAAACATTGAAGAAGGCGAATTGATTGAGCAACTTCTTATGCTTCAGAAAAGCAAGTCACTCATGCAACGGCGCCGTGGCTTAAAAACGGAAATTGAGTCTCGTTTAGAGGAATTCGTAAATAAAAAGAAATCATGACGATACGCGAAATAGAACTTGATAATTTCCGAATTTATAAAGGAAAGAATAGAATTGAACTTTTTCCAGATGGGAATAGGAATCTGGTTATCGTCAGTGGTAATAATGGTTTCGGTAAAACAACTTTTCTCATGTCATTAGTTTGGTGCCTATATGGTAAGAACATGGGAAAAGTCGATGAACTATACCGTAAAGAAATTGACGAAAAAGGAGGTTATAGCAAGTACATCGGAAACAGTCTCAACTTTGCTGCACAGAAAGAAGGTGAAACCCGATTTTCTGTGTCCGTAACATTTACAGATGTAGAAATCCCTGATACTCCTTGTACTGAAATAACAATTGTTCGTTCATATGATAGCGCAACGAATTATGATGACGAGTTAGAAATTTTGATTGATGGTCGAAAGAACGATCTGTTCACAGGGTCAAAAGAGGAAATCACAAAAGAAGAGGAGATATTTATCCGAGATTATATACTCCCAATAGAAATTGCAAAATTCTTTTTCTTTGATGCTGAAAAGATTGTTTCGTTTGCTCAGATCAACACACCAGAACAACGTAGGGATTTAAGTCTTGCGTATTCTCAAGTTCTTGGGATACAAAAATATGAGGATTTGAAAAATGAATTAGTCAGAATTCAGGATGACTATAGAAAAGCATCTGCCAAACCACAAGAGAAACGTGAGTTTAATGCATTAATTGCGGATATTGATTTCAAAGAAAGCGAAATAGATCGATTGTCCGAAGAAATTACCAATTTGGAAGATGACAGAGTAATCAAACGTCATAATTCGGCTGAACTTCAATCAAAATTGATTAGGGAAGGTGACATGATGTCAGAAGATGAATTGGTGAGATTAAAAGAACGAAAGACGGAGCTTGATACAGTATTAAGGGAAGCAGATGACAGTCTTAAAGATTTATACAGCCTTATTCCATTTGGTTTGGCAGGAGGGCTTATGGCTGAACTTTCTTCCCAATTAGAAACGGAAAAAGCATATAAGCAGAATAAACTCCAACTGGAAGGGGTCAATGATAAAACTGATGTCATACTTGGTGATATTGAGGAAGCAAAGAGAAAACTGCCTTTCCCCATTGATATAAAAGCTCGGAATTTCTACGAATCTCAAATCAGGCAACTCATCAAAAAGCATTTTTACAATGTTTCAGATGAAAGTAAGTTTGAACACTTCTGTACATTGCATGATTTTAGCCAAGGACAAGTCGAAGAGTTTATGCGTATCATTATGAAAATCAAAGAGAGTAAATCTTCTTTTGAAAATCTAATCAATAAATATACGAAAGCTAAAGCCGAATTATACACGATTGAGAAAAACATTCGCGAGGCTGAGAAAAAGGCAGAAAGTGATTATGTTCAAAATTTGAGGACACGAAAAGAAAATATCGACCGTCAAATAGATTCTATCGGAGAAGAAATCGGGAAAAAGCAAAGCGAAATAGAGACACTTAAAGACCAAGTGATTGCTCATAAAAAACAAAAGGAAATTCTCTCAAAAAAAATAAATGTTTCGGATCAAAATCGTGCGGTTGATAACGAGGCTACACGCCTTATTCACACAATACAAAAATTCCTTATTCGTTTTAAGGAAGAAAAGAAAAAGGCTCTTGCAAAGAAATTGGAAGCAAAACTTCAATCTTATTTGCATAAGACCAATCTTGTTAAGAAAGTAATTGTTGACATCAATGGCAACGGTGATGATGTTGACATTTGTCTATTTGGATATGATGATAAAAAAATTGACAATAGTATTCTTTCCATGGGTGAACGCCAAATGTTTGCATCTGCACTTTTAAGTGCTTTGGTTGATGAAACAGAAATAGAGTTTCCTGTTTTCATAGATAGCCCAATGCAGAAATTTGACCCGCAACATACAAAGAATGTACTCACGAAGTTCTATCCAAATGTTTCAAAGCAAGTGATTCTCTTTCCTCTTCTTAAAAAAGAATTGACGGAAGAAGAATATCAATATATTCAACCGATTGTAAATAAATCCTATTTGATAAACAATGAGAAGGATGGTTCGCACTTTGTTGAAGTGAAACCAGAGAATCTTTTCGAGGAATATAATAATAGCGGATATGCAAATTAATATCAAAACATCTGGCGAAAATCAAGCCATTGTAACTCAATTAACAAAAAAACTTACTGGAGGTACAAAAGAAAACGTGATAGCTCGTATTGCATTAGGCTATTCTCTGTCTACAGGTAAACGCTTTACCCAACAGGAATTTTCTGCGTACGATTCACAAGGCAAAGAATACAAAGACCATATTCTGTTTGATGGACAGTATAGAGATTTCTATATTGCCTTAATTTGTCAGGCATATGGAATAACTAAAAATGACGAGCTTATTCCTAAATATATAAAGCTACATATTGACCATGGATTAGAAAAGATAAATTATCTGTTTGAAAATAATCCACAATATACTTTCTTCGATTTCTTAACTGAATACTTCAGAAAGGGAATTGATATGATTGAGGATACCCCAGAAAGCTTCGATTGTGTTGAGAATCGAAATCAGCATATCACAAAAAGCTCTTTTTCAGGACCAATTCAAATAAAAGTAGGCTATAATATTTCAACAGGCGAAAATATATACTGTTGTTTCAACGACTCCACTCGTTACAATAATCAACATATTGCTGTAGCAGGAAAGTCTGGCTCTGGTAAGACTCAATTCGCACTAGAGTTTCTTCGTCAACTATATAAGCAGACACAAGGTCAAGTCAATTTCCTGTTCCTTGATTTTAAGGGATTGAGTGAGGATGACAAAATTAAAATGAGCGACTTTTTTACAGAAACTCATACAGAATGTATAAATGCACCTCACACACCATTTCCTTTGAACCCCATTTCGTTCATTGATAATGTTAACGAAAAGAATAAACTGGTAGGTATAAATAAGTTTGTTGACATTATTGCTAAATACTCCAATATCGGCAAGAAGCAACAACAAACACTAAAAGATGCTACCAAAGAAGCGTTTATTCAGCATAAAGATGGCAAACATCCTTCATTGAAGGAAATTTATGATTTGGTAATTGAGTCGGTCGGTGATAACCGTGATACTCTTACTGAAATTATGGAACGTCTTAGTGAATATGAACTCTTCGCGTCAAGAGTTAATGACCCAAGTATCTTCCTAAATAACAATTATTATTTTTCTCTATCAGGTGAGCTCGATAGTACAGTTCGATTCACATCAATCTTTCTCATTATAAACTACATCTTCAATGTATTTACGAATATGGGCGGTACAGAAGTCGTTGATGGCAATCGAAGTATGCGTTACGTGTTAATGATTGATGAGGCTCACGATTTGTTCCGCGAAAAGAAGTCTTTGGAGATTTTAGAAGTCTTGCTTAGGAAGATTCGCTCATATGGAGTTTCTATCGTCCTGCTCTCTCAAGGCATATCGGAATATAATCAAGGTAATTTTGATTTCTCACAAGAATGTGAAACAGCATTCCTATTGCCGATAAACGACCTTAACAACACAAAAGCCATAAACAAATTCCTAGGTCTGAGTGAAAAGGATGGATCTCGAACTATGCGAAATCTTGAAAAATTAGATAACGGACAATGTGTATCTAACATTAAAGAGTTGCAAAAAGGCGATTTGTTTGAAGTTGTTCAGTATTGGAAAGAAAAATAATCTTTGACGATGAAAAAGAGAAGGACAATCACTGAAGTTGCAATAGAGATTTTAAAACATTTTGACGAGACCTTATCTGTTTTGAAAATTTATGCGAAAATAATTGGGAATTCATTGTATGAGTTTCATGTACAAGATCCGCTATCGGTTTTAAAAGTCGAACTTGGAGGTCATGCAGTTGGGATTGATTATCTTTCGGCATCTTCAAAGAAATACTTTTTGTATGATAAAAGAAGTCACACTTTTGGACTTGCTAATATACAGACCAAATATGAAAATGTCAAAAAAGAAGTACCTCTATTAACTATACTTAGTGAACTTCACCATAAAATATACACATGAATTTAAAGCAAAAATTATTCAACAATTAAAAGGATTGAATTCCTATGATTTTGAATTGTTTGGCAGAAATTTATTAGAGAAGTATGGGGCTCATATATTGGGCCGTTACCCCAAAAAGTCATGATGGAGGCATCAATGACCATAGTAAGCTTAAAATTGGTTTAGCTTATATGAATGTTGCCTTTCAATGTAAAAATGGGACTCTAATAAGATTAGCCGGAGGAAAATTGACGCATTCCGTGGCGCAGTTCAAGGCGAATATGAACAAGGCTTATTCTTTACAATATCTTCATTTTCTAAAGAAGCTGAAGAAAGTTTCATAAACGTGGTGTAGTTCCTATCATCTTCATTGATGGAGATATGATTGTAGATTTTATGATAGATAGGCACTTTGGCATTGAGCCTGAAGAATTGTCTATTTATGTAAATACATTAGATAGTATCTTTTTATAGTATAGAGATAGGATAAATAATTTATAAGGTTAAATCCTACATAAAAGTCATTAATACATAAATATGCAAATTCTAAAAATAGTTTTTATTAATAGAGCTCCATTCGGAAACTTAGAACTAGACTTTGAAGAGTACGGCATTAATGTCCTTTCCGCAATAAACGGAAAAGGAAAAACTACAATTTTATCTCAAATTGCTGATGCCTTTCATGAAATGGCTAAAGTAACCTACGACAATTCTTATTCTGGAGATTTTAAGAAAAAATATTATCGTGTAGTAACTTCTAGATATTCATTAGATATTAAAGAACCCGCATTAGTTTATATACGGTTTGCACATAACAATGAAATGTATGATTATATCGAACTGGCAGGAAATATTGATGAAGAAGGCTATAATCAAATTAATATTATTGACAAAATACCATATAGTAAAATACTAATAAAATTACAAGAATCAGCTAATACAAAAATTCTTTCATCAAATAGTACAAGGAATAATATTAATTCAATTTTTGGCACGTCAATATTAACGTATTTCCCCGCTTATCGATTTGAAGTACCAGGATTCTTGAATAATTCTTACTCGGATAAAATACTTTATGACATATCTCCTAAATATTCTGGATATTTAACTAATCCGATAGAAGTTGTAAGTGATTTACCCCAATTAGCTAATTGGTTAATGGACTTGGTTCTTGATTGGTCACTATATAAAGATGAAAAGTCATTGCAATTAAGGCAAGCATTAAATCAGTTGCTCTCATTAGCTTTAGAAACAAAGACGAAAACTAACGTTCGGCTTGGAATCGGACAAAGAAATGACAGTTCTACAAGAATTTCAGTAGTATACGATAATGGTGAAATTATATATCCATCTATTTTTGAAATTTCTTCTGGGGAGGCTGCCCTCTTATGTTTATTTGGAGAGATATTACATCAATCGGATCGTATAGGGCAGACGTTAAACTGTGAAGGTATTGTGCTTATAGATGAAATAGACAAACATCTTCATATAACGCTTCAATACAATATTCTTCCCAAACTATTTAATCTTTTCCCTAAAATACAGTTTATTGTTAGTTCCCATTCTCCATTTCTAACAATGGGGCTTGGAGAAATGCAACAGCATAGAGCAAAACTAATTGATTTAGATAATAACGGGTTAATAACTGTACCTCGAAATACAGAATTATATAAATCAGTATATAATCTTTTTGTCAGTGAAAATAATAATTTTGCAAAGGAATTAGCAACAGTCAAAGAGAAAATAGCAGAACAAACTAAACCTATTGTAATAACAGAGGGGAAAACAGATATAAAACATATTTTAAAAGCTAAGGAAATGTTATCAATAACAGACCTTAAATTCGCATGTATTGAGGTTTGTAAGCAGCCTGATGGAGATATGAATTATTTTCTTTATTAGAACAATTAGGCAAAGTTTCTCGAACCAATATTGTGATAGGTATTTTTGACCGAGACAATGATAAAATTCTTCAAGCAGTAAATGCTCAAACATCCGAGTTCTACTCATTTGGAAATAAAGTGTATGGTTTTTGTATTCCTATACCCGAAATGAGATTTCGTAATAATCAAACAAAGATTTCGATTGAATATTTATATTCTGATGCAGAAATAAAAACTGTTTTACCTAATGGATGTAGATTGTTTTTCGGTACTGAATTTACAAAACAATCTATGTGGCATAATACAGAATCTCTTACACTAAAACTCCCTAAAGGGAAGGGAAAGGATAAAATTATTGAAAATAATGGAGGTCAAGCCGTTTATGATTCCAATGATACAAATTTTCTAGCAAAAAAGACGACTTTGTAGAAGCAATCATAAATGGAAACGTGATCATTTCTGAGGAAAGTTGGCATAACTTTATCCCTATTTTTGCAACTATCAAGAATATACTTATCACTAATGACTGAGCAGGAATTGCTTCAGATGCGCGAGTTGGCTAAGGTTGGGTAGGTGCAATTAAAAGAGTGTGTGAATGACCGTTACGATGTTGTTTATGAGAAGGTTGCGTTTGCAACTCTCGCGGCGAAAGGCTTGTTATCGGAATCAATGACAAGTTGGAAATAATTAATGCTTTTCATATAAGGTAAGCTCTCGATAAAGTATCTGTATAAATTATAGAATCGTTATATAAATCTGTAAAGTTTATGGCGATTCTCTGTTTATGATATGCTTTTCATTAGAGTATCATTAGATTTCATTGGAATTTTCTGTTTCCAGTAATTAGGTGGTAATACGGCAGACTCCTTGATAAAATAAGGAGTAAGTTCAAGCATAGACAAATTACTGCATTTGTAGTTCGCTTTGATGAATGTTGGCACATGATTTTTTGCCCGAACTCTCTCCATGTAGGCACCCTTTACACGGTCAGTTCCTGCATGTTTTTGAAAAGTGGCGTTGTCCTTGTCAAGCACTCCGAGCAATGTTTCATATTCGCTTCCGATTCCCTGATAGGCGTTGCGTATCATTTCTGCCGTTACGAATGCTTCACGGTCGATAATTTTGATAGTGCTTGATGATTTGTACCTTGATGTTGTTAAGAGCAAGATTAATGTCACATGTTCCTACTCTTGCCTTTCGTCTTGTCACCTTTCACGTCCCAAAGCATTTTCGGAATGCTCTGTTTGCAGCTGAACTGCGTGTCACAATCTCGTTGATTGTAACCCGCTCCATGATGGGGACAATGCCATTTTTTTCCTTGCTGTCGTTCATGTAAAACAACACTTTGAATGTACTTTTGCCATACTTATTTTTGTTTGTAAAGTTATGTGTCAACAAGTTGGGGAATGTAAGCCAAACGGAGCCATGCGGAGGTTACCCCGTTTCTACCCTTGTCCTTATTTGTCACCACAAACGCCTTATTTATAAGCCATTCAGGTACATTTGTCCCTTTTTATGAGGTTATTCCAGATATATTTGTTATATTTGTACGTAGTGCAGTAACAGATATAAAAACGTATAACAGATATGGAAATACTATCATCAGCAATTTATGATAAAAAGATTCAATCCTATAATATTATTATGGAATTGTCATTAATTGAGTACTATGAATTTATTAAAAGTTCTATGCTTGATAATGAGTTTCAAAGAAATAAGGTTCGATCTTCAAAGACCATCTATGCTCTTTTAAAACAGGATCTTATAACGGGATGTGTGATACCTCCAATTGTTTTAGCTATGAATGTTAATATTGATGAAGAAGAAAGAAACAATTTGGACTTAGTAAAGAAAATTATAATAGAAAACAAGCGAAATATATTCATCTTAGATGGACTTCAAAGAACTTTTACTATACAAGATATATGCATTGATGTGGAAAAAGGTTATATTGATAAGTCTGCTTTAGCCAATCCTGTGAGAATTGAAATTTATTTAGGTTTAAATAAGGAAGGAGTTTTATATAGAATGTTAACTTTAAACACAGGACAAACTCCTATGAATTTGCGCCATCAAATAGAAATAATTTATTCAGATTTAATTAATGCACAAAATGAATCAAATTTTAGATTGATAAAAGATACAGAAAGTGAAAACTTAAATAAATTAGGTTTTTATAGATTTAGTGATGCAATAGATGCTTTTACATCATTTTTAGAGAATGATTATTTGCAAATAACAAGGGAAAAGCTTTTATCAACAATAAAATCCTTTGATAATCTGTCTAAATTGAGAAATGAAGCCGATTTGTTTGGAGATTTGATGACAGTTTATACTTTGTTTATTAACAAAGTTGTTAATGCAATAGGGGATAAGGATATTAAATTAGATATTTCTCGAGAAAATCAAGATAATCTTTTTGGAAAAAATGCATATACTATATTTAATAAATCTCAACCATTAACTGGTTTTGGAGCAGCTATATCTAGATTAATAGAATTAGAAACTTATGAAAGAATAAAGGATTTAGTAAGTAATATTGATTTGATAGATATTGACAATTTATACGAAGGTATTCTGAATTTATTAGTGGAGTTAAATGAAATTCGAATAAGTTCAAAAAAAATTGGAAATTCACAAAGGTGTTTTTTCTATCATTTTTTCCGTATCTACTTTGATAAGCGAGGAGATTATTTTTTATCAGCTAGTGCATCTGTAAAACAAGCAAGACAGGCATATGATAGAGATAATTAAGTTATGAAATACGATTATATAAATAATAGTATATCTTTTGAGGATAATGGAAATATTTACAACTGCCATTCATATATACCTCAAAGTGATTTTGATGAGGACAATTATGGTTTATTGTTTTTAGCTAGTCCATATTTTGTAGCAGAAAGTGATTATTATGAAGTGAATCTTTATCGTGGAAAAAGAAAGAATAGAGTAGGTTGGATTATTCCCATAAATCTATTATGTAATACAGATATTGATTATTTGTCTGATTTGGATGATTATTTATTAAAATATGCAGATATTTCGCTTCGCAAATTATTGACTTTTTGTATCAAAAAAAAACTTCTAAATGATTTAGATTTTGAAATAACAGATATACTTCCTGATTCTGTTATTATATTTATTTATAATCAAGATTCTCTCTCTCTTTCGGAAATTGATCATGTAATTCCATCTTTATATGATAATGGCTTTTATACTTTTGATGATCCTTTGTCTGCCAACTTTGGAGATTTGTATTCTTCTCAGTTAAAGAATCGTGAAATAAAAGAAGCAAAAAGTAATGGCTCATTACGTAAAATAAATCTAAGATTAATACATGAGAAATATCACCATTTATTATTTTTCAAACATTTGTATTCTTACATATTGCCCAATAATACAAATCCTTTTTTTAGATATATCTCTCTTTATCAAGTGATAGAAATATTAATGTCATTTGCATTTGATGATATTTATTTTTCTGTCATATCTAGTTATAATACAGGGGCTTGCACTAAAAACGAATTAAGAGAAAGGTTGCAAGAAAGTACAAAAGAAAAAGAATTAATAAATAGAATCTATGACAATGTAAGCCAAACAGATCCTTACTATAATGATTTTATTGAAGCTGTTAAATCATTGTTCGTATTAATGGGTAAAGATAGTAGCAAATTGAATAGCTTTCAAGATTATATGTACACTTTAAGAAATATGATTATTCATGAAATGAGAAATTTGCTTGAATATTCAGAGGAAATGACAGCTATAGCAGAATGTTATGAGAAACTAATCTTTATATTGTTACAAGATTGTAAATTAGATAAGAATGATAAAAAAGGACTTTTTGTTCTTGATAAAGATTATTCATGGAAGATAAATAAAAGAAAAATGAGAGAAGTATATAATGATATATAATATTTTGTATCTTATTACTTTGTCAATTATGGAATAATATGCTGATATTGTATTGTTATTTTTAACAAATTTACGATGTTTATTCTTTTTGGGAGAGGAATAACTCTCTGAAATGGGGAATATATCAGATTAATATTATCATCCATACAGTTTGTATCTTATGTGTATTCATTAGTGTCCCATTAAAATTGGGATGAATTAAATATTAATCAAACAAGCCCGGAAAAAGGGTATTAAATTGCTCTTTGACATCATTGAAATAAGTCATATTGAACAACTCTTGTAAAGGTGTTTTATCCGTTAATGAGATGCTCAAAATCTGTAGAACCTCGTAGGTTGAACGATTTGAACTGCATTTTCAGTGGTACCCCAGAACTTTTTTATCTTAAGATGCTGCTTCAACCATTTGAAAAACAGTTCCACGAGCCATCTTTTTTATAAAGATTAGCCATGTCAAGTGCAGATATATGTTTGGCATTTGTTAGGAAAGTAAATTCACAATCATCTTCTTCATCATAGAATCTAATGACCTGAAGATTCTGGATACTTCTTTTCGGAGGTATATCCTAACAATTTCACTTCTGCATCAGAGAGTATATTCTTTGGCAATCTACGTTTCCATTTACAAAACGTACATTTCAGATTCGACTTTGCTTTTACTACAAAGAAAGAGCCTGTGATATAGTTCCTTGAATGAATTATATGCTCTGTTAAATATATAGTAAGCATTTGGTTCATTGTAAATTGCAGACATCGCTGTTGAATCATGCTTGAGACTGTAGTTACCGTAAAAAAGCCGGAACTTGAGCTTCTATGTCATAGAGGACGTGAGTTTTTATTCTACCTTTTTTACTACAAAATTTAGCCCGAGGGAATGTAACCAAGCATAACGAAAAGCATACTTTTTTCCTTGAATATTTAGGATATGAGTAGCGCGTTTTCGTAGGCTTTCTTCATCATGTAGAATGCAAAATCTTCGAAGATTCTGTAATCTCTGTTTTGGCTAGCTGTTGCAAGTGTAGTTTTGGCCAAAGGTTCACACGACCTAATCTCAAATGATAACACATGGATTGATGTGCTTCCAATGCAATGATCAAGTCGCGTAGACTCTCACGATTGCTTAGTTGCCCGAACACCATAGCAAAAAGCTGCTTCCAGTAAGTGAAGTGCTTAACATAGCGGTTTCCGTCGTACTTGTCTACGAGCCTTCTAAATTTATTGTTGTTCAAAAATTCTACTAGTTGAGCAAAAATATATTTGTCTTGATTCATTTGAAGCCATTTGGTTTGGCTTCAAAGGCATAATTTCAAATCGTTGCACTTTATAAATAGGGTGTAATTAGCTGTATTTCAGCTGTTTCAAAGATCTGTTTATCCACTTTTGCGGGACAGTAATGATATGATTAATTTCTAAGTGCCGTAATTTTTACATATTTTCTTTTGGAAAATTGATAGACAAGAACATGAGCAGGCAAGTCGGAATTGTCCGGATGGTTGTTCATGCTTTTGTCTTTTCCTGAGAAGCGGTTCTTTATGGCAATCTGCAGAAGTGAAGTTTGTGTAGCTTGGGGAATTACCGTAATATACCATGGAAAATATTTTATCGGAATGCTATTTAAGGTTTAAGTCTGTTCTCCTTCATTACCACTCAACAGATGTTTGAGTGCCGGATCATTTTCGATTCGTATCAGTTCGTTTTCTACAAGTTCTACAATATTCTGTTTGATTTGCCGGTAGTTGGTCTGTATCTGCTGCTCCATTGTATCATTACCTTCCTCGTCCAGAAAGCTGCTGATTTCGGGTATGGGTTGGTAGGCCGCCGTCTCTTTCTGTACGGCTTCATTGTCCATCACTATCTGTGCATGGAAAATCTTCTGGTCTATCGCTTCTCCGAAATTGTCCGCTACGGCACCGACAAACATACCTTGTGAGAGTGTACTGATTTTGCTGGCAGGTATCAGGCTGTCTAGTTGCGTACTGATGGAAGTGGAAGTGTCGCTTCGGTTGATGCTCACAGACTCCCGCTTTTGCAGGATTTTTCCAAATCTTTCCGACAAGGTTTTAGCTGTTTCACCCACCACCTGACCGCTGAATATATTACCCACAGTTGACATGATAACGGCGGCCTCCTTGTCACCATAGTCACGTTTCAACTGGCTGAAGTCCTGGAAACCCAATACAACCGCCACTTTGTTGCTTCGTGCCGTGGCAATCAGATTGTCCAAACCTTTAAAGAAAATCGTGGGTAACTCGTCAATAATCACACAACTTTTGAGTTGCTTCTTCTTATTTATTAGTTTAACGATTCTCGAATTATAAAGCCCCAATGCTGCTCCATAGATTGAAATTCTGTCGGGATTGTTGCCCACACATAACACTTTCGGTTCTTTGGGATTATTAATATCCAGTGTAAAGTCACTGCCGGACATTACCCAATAGAGTTGCGGACTTATCAGTCTGGATAACGGGATTTTAGCACTTGCAATCTGGCCCTGGAGCTGCTCGCTCGCTCCACCTTTCCATGCGTCAATGAACGGACTCAGGTAGTTCTCAAGTTCGGGATAGCTTGTCAGAATGGTGAATACATCCTCGTACCTTTTGTTCAATAGTTCTATCGCATGGGGGAATGTACAAAACCTGCCGCCTTCATAGATTTTCAAGAACCATATTATCGCCGTAAACAGGACAATCGGGGATTCCACAAAGAAGTCTCCCTGCTTCTGCACCCACGACTTATTGAGGTTAAGCATTATGGTGTACGACGATTCGTAAGCGTCTGAAATATCCGTCATCAGTTCTGGCGCCAGCGGGTTACAGCGATGGCTCTTGCGTGGGTTATCGAAATTTATCACGTAGAACTTGGGCGGTATCTTATAGCGGTGTCTGTACTTAATCAGATGGTTATAAGCTATAACCGACAGGTCATCAAATTTGAAGTCGTATATATAAAGAGCATAGGACTTCTCGATTGCCTGCTTTATGTAATTATTGACCACAGCATACGATTTCCCGCTACCCGGTGTACCTAAAATCATACTGGCCCGAAAAGGATTCACCACGTTTATCCAGCCTTTCCATTCCTTTCTCCTGTACCAGAATTTAGTCGGCAGGTTAATGGAATACTCGTTTTCCATAAGGCGGGTTTCCTGCATGAACGATTCATTTTCGGTATTGAAAACGTCCTCCAGCAAATTGTTCTTCAACAGACGGCTTATCCATAAACCAGATGCCAATAGGCAGAAGAAACCGACGACCAATGTCGTGGTATAAAGTACGGCGCATACACCGGATGATGCGTCAATGGACAGCAGCCACCAGTTCAGGAAAAAGAGTATGGTGCCCGCTATGGCCGCAATAGTTATCTGCCTTCATGTGATTTCATGCTTCTTCACACCCTTGTTGCCCATGCAGGACAGGCCGAGGAAGAGGACACAAAACAGTTTTGTGTAAAGAACGGACGAGAACAGTCCGGTGGTACGCTGGAAATTGGACAGTATCCTGTCCACAATATCAAGCGTCCAGCCCATTTCGTGTAGCCAGCCATAACAAAACCAATAGATGTGTATCGCCAAAAATAGAAAACTGATGGCCCGCATAAAGTCCGTGACTTTGGCAAGACCTCTTAAATCATCTTCATTCTGCATAATTGTAACTGTTAAAATTCGACTTTTTGTTCTATACCTTTATTATATTATAATCTGCGCCTGCGCTTCTTCTTTTTCCTGCGTCCGAAGCGGAAGGCCGGATCGATATACTCGTGCGTATGGTCATCTTCCATGAGTACGGAGAAAATGTCAATGGCACCGAGTGCGGACGTATCAATCAGACTGCCGGACGGTTCACTCTGATAGCCTTGATTTTCCTGTTGCCGGTATTCCTTCCTTTCCAGTCTTTCTTCCGTATCTTGTTCCTGCCGGGGTGTATCCTGCTCCGGCGGTGGTATCAGTCTTGTACGGTCCGCATCCGGATTGTTGAACAATTCGTTGAACACATTGGCCGAAAAGGCCTTGCCCAGACGCGAGCCGTTAAGCACTGTCCGGCTAGTATGGTCTATGAAAGTGATGCCGTACAGACGTCCTTCGGGATTGATACGGTAAACCGTCTCTATATCCGCCTCTTTCAGCTTTCGGGCGAAATCCTCTTTCGTGCCGATATCCTGCATGGCTTTAATGACTTCCTGTCTTGTCCTTTCGGCAAGGCTGTTCCTTTTCACCTTTTCAGTAGAGGCGGCAAACTTCTTTTGCAGTGCTTCATAACCGAATGCCTTACCGAACTTGCTGGACTTGAAAGGTGTTCCCACCTGCTGTCCGTTATCATCCAAAGCTCCGTACATAATACCGTGGTATTCCTTCCCGTCCACACTTCCCCTGACTTTATAAACGGTTACGTTATACAGGTTCAGAAGAGTGTTGTATTCGGCAAGCGAGTGACAGTTGTAACATTCCAGCAAGGTTCGGGCGGTATGCTTTACCTGTGCTTTCACGTCTCCTTTCGGATAATCCACTTTTTGTAGGGATGATAGTTCCCTCTCACCGTGTTCTCCGAATGTGGGATGAAGCCCGTACTTCACTTCCATTTCACGGCAGATGTTCTGTGCCCGGATAGCCTCCCGATTGTGGTCTATCTTTTCACCCTGCCCGTTGATACGTACCGAAACGATGTAGGCTAAGCACCCAGCGCCTTTACATATTGCTATGTTAGGTTTCCAAGTACTCGCCCCCGAACCGGACTTACACCTTTCGACGTATCCGGCTCTCCACTAATATTATCAGTCTAACTTCCCTGTATGAATTTTCCAATGGCAATCGTGGCATACCGCAATGGTTTTTCGTCTGCGGGCAATCATGTGTTTTTCCCAGATCCTTTTTCCTTGCAGATCTTTGAGCTTTTTCACATGATGCATCGATAATACCGATTCTGCTCCGCATATCTCACATTTATTGGCTTTTATCCTATCGATTAGGCTCGTTCTTGTGATTTTAATAAGCGGTTGATCATCATTGAATTTAATTCTACTTAAAGGCTTGCGCTTAAAACCGTCATGATAAAACTCGCACCGTACTGTTTTCCCATTCTTTTTGATATAGTCAACTCCAAACTCTCCGTTTTTACTGTATTTTCGAAGAACCTTGCGAACTGATGATTTATATTTGCAAGCATAGGTTTTGTACATACTGTATTCCATGATATTATAAAAAGAATCAATAGTATAACTGTTATTCGCCAATGAATAATAGTTGTAAAAGCCTCGTATCTCCCCATTGTACTGGCAAAGTATTTCCAAGTCGTCATTATTCTTCATGCAAGGCCTTGCCTTGGGATGCCATCTCTCTTTCCCATTATGATAGGTCAGTTTGATAGCATCATACTCGAAGAGTTTCTTTTTCATTGTATCCATAGATACTTTTAAAAAGACTTTTGACCTGTAGTATCTTTGAGCAGTTCCTTTACCAATCCGTTTTGTTTGATCTGTTTTGTAGATTCCGATTTCATATCCGAGGAATTTTGCGTTCTTCTTTGTATTGGTTATCAATGTTTTTTCGTCAGATAATTCAAGATTGAGTTTTTCTCCAAGAAAATCTTTGATGTCTTTCTTGACTTTAACACAATCTGCTTTACTTCCGATTATTCCAATCAAAAAGTCATCTGCATATCGGATGTATTTCAATCTTCTGTAGCTACTGTCCATCTCATCCAAACTTGGATAGTTGTTACGGGCTTTACAACATTCATTAATGCGATTCAGGTAGAACTCACGTTTCTTTTTATCTGTTTCAATTTTAAGTTTTCGCTCGGCTCTGATTTTTCTCAATGCATATTTTGCATAAACTGTATCGGGTTTGCGTTTTTTGCCTTCATTAAAGTTATGGATATATTCATTCATATATTTGTCGAACTTATCAAGATAGATATTAGCCAGTATTGGACTAATAATTCCACCTTGTGGTGTTCCACTGTATGTCCTATGAAATGTCCATTCCTCCATGTATCCAGCATTCAGGAACTTTCTGATTAGCCTAATGAACCTGTTGTCAGAAATTCTTTCTTCAAGTATTCTTATCAAAATATCATGATCGATATTATCAAAGAATCCTTTAATGTCTCCTTCAACAAACCATTTGGAACCTGTAAAAGTATCCTTGATACGGGATAGTGCCGTATGGCATCCTCTGTTTGGTCTAAATCCATGAGAACAACTCTCAAAATTGTCTTCATAGATCGCTTCCAAAATCATACGGATAACCTCTTGCACCAGTTTATCATCAAAAGAAGGTATTCCCAAAGGTCGTTTAGATCCGTTTTTCTTCGGAATATAAATTCTTTTTGATGATACAGGCTGATACTGCTCACTTTTGAGCAATTCAATCAATTGTTCAATACGGAATATACTCATGTCGTCAATGGTTTTTCCATCAACTCCGGGAGTCATGTTACCTTCCTTTGCATATAGCTTTTGGTAAGCAACATAATATATTTCCTTATTGAACAGAATCCGATATAGCCTTTCAAATCTGTACATTGAGATTTTACTTTGCTTCGCCAGACTGTTTAATACTCTTTCTGGATCTCTCATAATGTCTCACACATTTTCCGTTAATTGTATTAAAAATATTAGCTGTCTCCCTTTGCCATGTACAAGGCTTTCCCTTGCTCGGACTACTACGGAGACTCCGTTGCCATGCCAAATATTCAAAGGTCTGAAACCTTATAGCCTTACAACTGGCATTTTGGGTTAGGCAATCCCCATTTAGACATATAATAACTATAGCTCGATAAGTTGTCGGATACGACATCCACCTTTTATTGCTTACCGCAATTGCGTTGTGATCAGTTTACGCTTCCGCTACATGCACATGATAACGGAGTATCACAATATGACGCCATTAATCGTCTTTCGTCATAGACCCGCATTTGTCCGCTCAGGCTATCGTTTAATCAATACGGATTTTATCCTCATACTTATCATTTCATCTTCCCATTCAGTCGCAACATGACGATTGGTTGACTTATGGATTTGCCGGTATGCTATACTCCCCTTTGGGTTTCCCCTTCGGATAAGCCGGTTGATGACAGACTTGTAAACTCGTGTCAGGTATTGCGCTACCAATACATTTATTATATGCCCTTATGGGCGCACGTGCACGTGGTGGCGGTCGATGTCCTCGTGCTTGAAGATCGCATAGGGCTGGTCGCCGTAACCGAGCCTTGCGAGATACTCCTCGGCGATGGCCGTCAGCTCCGTATCGCCCAGACGGTCGTCGGGATGGGGATTCAGGGAGATATGAACGACGGGCTTCGCCGTCCGCACCTGTTCCGGCAGGCAGCGTGCGAAGTCCTCCGTAGCCTGCCGGATGTCGAGGCGGCCCGTCCCCTCGTCGAAGATTCTGTTGGTCGCCAGCAACCGCCCTTGCCCCTCGTTTACCTTCTCGCCGTTGTACGCCAAAGCCCCGTAAAGGGAGCTTCCTACGTTAATTTTGGCAACCATTGCTGCTGAAATTCGTGGGTTAGGGCGAGAATCCGACGGCTTATTTCGGCGAGTTCCATCGTCAGGCGCTCCAATTTATAGAGCAGCGCCATCGCCTTTTTCTCCGAAAAGCGGCTCTTCAGCTCCTTTACGGTCTGGTTGTAATTGACGCCTACGGCGCGGTATTGGGCGTGCAGCGAGGAGAGTTTCGTGTAATAATCGACGAGCGTCCTATCGACTTTCAGCACGCGAAACTCCGCGCCGAATACGCGGGCTTTGATGAATACCGCTTTGGCATACACGCCCGATTGTTCGTACAGAGCGAGGAAACGGGCGTATTCCTCGTTCGTGAAGCGCACCATGACCGGATGCGCGGCCTTGTCGGGTTTGGGCGGCTTGCCCCCGACGTTTCTTGTCTTACCTTTCATATACTTATGGATTTAGTGGTTGCGCGACATAAGCCACCACACGGATGCAGACCGAAGGTCTTCTCTTTGTGGCTGCCCGACTTCGGAGGGACAGCCCGGCCCCCTGCAAGGGCAAGGTTTTCGGGAGTAACCCGAAAAGTATCGAGTAACTCGATACACACCTTGCTATGTTCCGATGAACATAAAAATCCGTCCGGGGACGGATTGCGGGAGAACCGATTTCGACCGCAGCATGAAGCCGCGTGGTGCGCCCTGTCGCTTGGGTGCAAATGTAGAGGCTTCCGGCGTCGGATTCCAGAGGCCGAAAACGCCAAACACTGCCATCCCGACGCCACAAGCTGCCACATGGGACGCAAACGATACAAGCGACATTTTTTCCTTGTTTATTTGCGGCATAAACCAATATGCGGCGGGCGGGACAGCTGGAAGTAGATAGGTGCAGACCGAGATACGAACGGACAATCCGAGCAACCTGCGCACGTCGGGCGGACGGTTGCTGCAACCAGCCCAATGTTGGTTGGTTGCGATGTTGGGCTATCAGTCGGGATATACGCCCGTCAGGACGGCCAAACATCGGGACGGCGGTAAGGCTGACCGAATGTTTGTAAAAACAGATAACTCAATGTATAACGATTAAAATGTATGACAGTATGAACAAACCGATTTACGTGGCTTTCTCCACACAAAAGGGAGGAGCCGGAAAAACAACCATCACGGCGCTCGTCGCAAGTTACCTGCACTATGTCAAAGGATACAACGTCGCTGTTGTCGATTGCGACTTTCCGCAGTACAGCATCCACGATATGCGCAGGCGCGATATGGACACGACCATGAAGGACGAGCATTATAAGGCAATGGCCTACGAGCAGTTCAAACGGCTCGACAAGAAAGCCTATCCCGTGTTGTGCTGCAAGCCGGAGGATGCAGCGGAAACGGCGGCGAAGCAGGCCGGAACGGGGCGACCTCTGGACTTCGTGTTTTTCGACCTGCCGGGCACGATCAACAATCCGAATATCGTAAAGGCCATCGCCGTGATGGATTATATTATCTGCCCGATCATCGCCGACCGCGTCGTGATGACCAGCTCCATGCAGTTCGCCACGGTCATCAACGAACACATGATCAGCACGGGCAAGACCAACATCAAGGGGCTGTATATGCTCTGGAACATGGTGGACGGGCGCGAAAAGACGGAGATCTACTCCGCCTACGAAAAAATCTGTGCGGAGTTGGCGCTCCCGATACTGAAAACCTATCTGCCGGACAGCAAGCGTTTCCGCAAAGAGGCCGCCTCGGAGCGCAAGGCGGTATTCCGCTCGACGCTCTTCCCTGCGGACAGAACACTCGTAAGGGGCAGCAACCTCGATGCGCTGGTCGATGAAATCCTGACAATCGTAAAGCAGTAAGTCTATGGCGAAAAAAACGAATGTCGAGGGTATCGACGAGAATTTTATCATCAACTCGTTCCGGCAGGACGACCTGACGCTTCCGCCGTCGGCACGGGCGACAGAAAGTCCGACCGACGAGGCGGCGGCAGCTCCCGAACCCCTGCCGCCAGAGGAGCAGCGGGAAGAGCCTCGCCGCCGAAAGGCCAGAAACAAAGAGCAGGATTACGGAGCACTCTTTCTGAAAGAGGCGACTATACCTGCAAGGATCGGCAAGACAGTTTACATCCGTAAGGAGTATCACGAACGCATACAGCTTATTCTGCGGGTAATCGGCAAAGACGAAGTGTCGTTGTTCAGCTATATCGACAACGTGCTGGCGCATCACTTCGATATGTTTCAAGAGGAGATAAAAAAACGCTATGAGATGAATAACAACATTTTCTAATAAATAAAAACGGGTAATCATGAGTAAAAAAAATTATTTCGGGCCTTCATTCGAGGAAATGCCGGAAACGAAAGTCACCGCTGCCGACTATCGAGGCAAATATCTAAAACGCAATGAGATCAAAACGCGCCAATGCGTCTATATCAGCAGGGAAATTCATACCAAGATTTCCAAAATCGTGAATATCCTTGCCGCCGAAAAAGGTATTTCTATCGGCGGATATATTGACACGGTTCTCACGCAACATCTCAAAGAACATCGGGAAGCGATTAACCCCCTTTATAAAAAACAACTCAATAATTTGATTTAGCTATGATTTGGAAAAGATGGAACAAGCGGGAGGCGAAGAAGAATTACTGCTCGCGTTATTTGAAGAAAGCCGATACGGTCGCCCGTCAGGGCAAGCTGGTCTATGTGCGCAGGGAATACCACGAGCGAATCAGACGCATCGCCCGCGTTATCGGCGGCGACGATGTTACGCTGTTCAGCTACATCGACAATGTGCTGGCGGAGCATTTCGCCTCCCACAAGGAGGTTATCGCCTCGTTGTACGACGAACATAACCGTCCTATTTTTTAGACGGCTATGGAGACGCTTTTAGTATGCCTGCTTGTCGGCTACGGGGTATGGCTGGCCGCCTACCTTTGCTGGGAGAAGCATCAGGCGGGGAAAAATCCGCAGTCGGATGCGACACCCGCCGCGCCGCCGCAGGAGCGGCAGGACATCGTGGGGAAAAGTACCTTTCGGATAAGGCCGAGAACGCCAGATACTGCCATCCCGACGCCACAAGCTGCCACGAAGCCGGAAAACGGGAAACCGATGGAAAATGCGGCTACATTTGCCCCCGAAACCGAAAAACGGACTTCCGCGCGTATCCCTGACGAGAAGCTGGACGAGGCTTTCGAGCATCTGGAAATTCCCGACGTGCCGCTCGAATACGAGGAGGAGGAGACGTGGGACGAAGAGGAGGAAATGCCGCTCGCGGCAGGCCGCCAGCGCTACGCTTCGGGAGCGAGCTTCGAGGAGATCGCCCGTGCGGTCAAGACCGCAGGCGACAGCTCGGCCACCGACACGGAGCGCAGGCAGGCGGGGCAGGTTTTTGGACAGTTCGGCGGCACGGAGTTTTTCGAGCGGCTGTCGAACGGTTCGGCAGCCATCGGAGCGAAAATATCGGGATTGATGGACTATTATTTAAGTCCGCCTGCCGTGGCGGTAGCCCCGTCGCCCGATCTGCCGGACGAGGCCGTCGGTTTCGACATTCGGGATTTTGTATAACGATTAAAAGAGTAACGAACGATGAAAGAAAAAGAGTACGGGTAGCTGCACCCCTGAAATGCAGACCACTAAATCCACAAAGTTAAAATCAGTATCAACCCGCCGGGCGGCCTATCCAACCGTCCGGCACAATCCGAAAACAATTTATGAACAAGAGACATCTTCTTTTCTCGGCAGCCCTTCTTCTGGCTGCATCTTCGGCCTTTGCACAAGGCAACGGCATGGCGGGCATTACCGAAGCCACCAACATGGTGACGAGCTATTTCGATCCGGCAACGAAGTTGATTTACGCTTGCGGGGCGGTCATCGGTCTGATCGGCGGCGTCAAGGTCTATGGCAAATTCTCGTCGGGCGATCCCGACACGTCGAAAACCGCCGCGAGCTGGTTCGGTGCGTGCATTTTTCTGATCGTCGCCGCGACCATCTTACGCTCGTTCTTCCTGTAAAAACGCGCATCATGGCAGAGTTCCCTATCAACAAGGGGATCGGCCGTTCGGTTGAGTTCAAGGGGCTGAAAGCGCAGTACCTTTTCATCTTCTGCGGAGGTCTGCTCGTCGTATTCGTCCTCTTCATCATCCTCTACATGGTCGGTATCGACCAATGGTTCTGTATCGGTTTCGGGGTGATTTCTGCGTCCGTTCTGGTCTGGCAGACATTCGCCCTGAACGCCCGATACGGGCAACATGGATTGATGAAGCTGGGCGCAGTACGCAGCCACCCGCGCTATCTGATCAACCGTCGCCGCATCGCCCGATTATTTACCCGTAAAAAAGAGAAGAATGAGAAACATACTTAAAGCATCGACGCTCGAATCGAAATTTCCGCTGCTGGCTGTCGAGCACGGCTGCATCCTCTCCAAAGAGGCGGACATCACGGTGGCCTTCGAGGTCGAGTTGCCGGAGCTGTACACCGTGACCTCCGCCGAATACGAGGCCATCCATTCGGCATGGTGCAAGGCCATCAAGGTCTTGCCCGATTACAGCATCGTCCACAAGCAGGACTGGTTCGTGCGCGAGCAGTACCGTCCCGAACTGCAAAAGGACGACATGAGCTTTCTGTCGCGTTCGTTCGAGCGTCATTTCAACGAACGTCCGTACCTGAACCACTCGTGCTTTCTGTTCCTGACGAAAACCACGAAGGAGCGCAGCCGCCAGCAGAGCAATTTCAATACCCTCTGTCGGGGGCATATCATCCCGAAAGAGATACGCGACAAGGACGCTGCGGCCAAATTCATCGAGGCGACCGAGCAGTTCGAGCGCATTATGAACGACAGCGGCTTCGTCCGCCTGCGACGCCTTACTTCCGACGAGATTACCGGAACGGCCACGAGTGCAGGATTGGTCGAGAAATACTTTTCTCTTTCATTGGAGGATACCGCCTGCTTGCAGGACATCTCCCTCTCGGCTGGGGAGATGCGCATCGGCGACAATATCCTGTGCCTGCACACGCTCTCCGACGCGGAAGACCTGCCGGGCTATGTGGCTACCGATACCCGTTACGAGAAGCTCTCCACCGACCGCTCGGACTGCCGTCTGTCGTTCGCCTCGCCCGTCGGCCTGCTGTTGCCGTGCAACCATATTTATAACCAATATCTGCTGATCGACAACAGCGAGGAGAATTTGCAGCGTTTCGAGAAAAGCGCCCGCAATATGCAGTCGCTCTCGCGCTATTCGCGTTCCAACCAGATAAACAAGGAGTGGATCGACGAGTATCTCAACGAGGCGCATAGCCTCGGCCTTACCTCCGTGCGTGCCCACTTCAACGTGATGGCATGGTCGGACGATAGGGAGGAGCTGAAGCACATCAAGAACGACACGGGCAGCCAGCTCGCAGCGATGGAGTGCACCCCGCGCCATAACACGGTGGACTGCCCGACGCTGTTCTGGGCGGCCATACCGGGCGGAGAGGGCGATTTTCCAGCCGAGGAGAGCTACTACACGTTCATCGAGCAGGCGGTCTGCCTCTTTACCGAGGAGACCAACTACCGCTCGTCGCTCTCGCCGTTCGGCATCAAGATGGTCGATAGGCTCACGGGCAAGCCGCTGCATCTGGATATAAGTGATCTTCCAATGCGTAAAGGCGTGATAACCAACAGAAACCGCGTAATAATCGGGCCTTCGGGCAGCGGAAAAAGTTTTTTCACTAACCACATGGTAAGGCAATACTACGAGCAAGGGACGCACGTCGTGTTGATCGACACGGGTAACTCTTATCAGGGATTGTGCGAGATGATCCGCCGCAAGACCGCAGGCGAGGACGGAATCTATTTCACGTACACCGATGAAAGCCCCATCGCCGAACGTCGCATCCGACAGTCTATCACGCTAATAGTTATTACGCTAACTAAATGGGGATTGCCTAAACCGAAACGCCGTAAGGCTATAGAGTTTGCTCTTGAATATTCGGCATGGCAACGGAGCTTCCATAGTAGTCCGAGCAGGGGAAAGCCTTGTACATGGCGAAGGGAAGCAGTTGATAATTTTAATATAAATCAAAGGAAAACGTGAGAGACGTATGAGAAATCCAGAGAAAGTATTAAACACTTTATGTTTACACAGCAAAGTTTCGGACTATAAGTACGAAAGACTGTATCGCATCCTATTCAATGAAGAGATGTTTTATGTTGCTTATCAGCGTATATACGCCAAGCAAGGTAACATGACATCAGGCGCAGATGGCAAAACAATAGACCAAATGAGCATACAGAGAATAGAACATATTATTGAAAGTCTTAAAAATGAGACTTATCAACCCAAACCTGCAAAGAGGGTATATATTCCCAAAAAGAATGGCGGAAACCGTCCATTGGGAATACCATCTTTTGAGGATAAGTTAGTGCAAGAGGTAGCACGTATGATATTAGAAGCTATTTATGAGGGGCATTTTGAAAGCACCTCACACGGCTTCAGACCATACAAAAGTTGCCATACTGCATTAACATATATCCAACATCAGTTCACAGGAACACGTTGGTTTATAGAAGGAGACATTGAAATATAACCGCACATACTCTGGAACACCTCAAGGTGGAATTATTAGCCCAATATTGGCTAACATCTATCTTGACAAGTTCGATAAGTACATAAACGATTATATCGAAAAGTTCAATAAAGGTGAGAAAAAGAGACGTAATGCAGTCTACTTTCAAAAGAATACCCAAGCGGTAAATCTAAGAAAGAAACTTAAAGTAGAAACTAACCCTCGTGTAAAGGCAGAGCTAACAGAAAAAGTAAAGAAATTGCAAACGGAAATGCGCAACATACCATGTAGTCATGATATGGACGAAAATTACAGAAGAATGAAGTATGTAAGATATGCAGATGACTTCATCATTGGAGTTATTGGTTCTAAAGCAGACTGCGAAAAGATTAAAACCGACATCACGAAATACATGAATGATGTTCTTAATCTTGAACTCTCTGCAGAGAAAACGCTGATAACCCATGCACAAGACACTGCAAAATTTCTTGGGTATGAACTCTCTGTGAGGAAATCCTCTGCGATGAAACGAAATCGTAAAGGAGTTCTCCAGCGTGATTTTAATGGTAGAGTTGTGCTTACGCTGCCAATGGAGACTGTAAAGAAGAAGCTAAAAGAGTACGATGCCATAAGTTTCGAGCAAGCTAACGGCAAAGAAATCTGGAAGCCAAAATCCCGGTCACACTTAACAGCTATGCAACCACACGATATATTAGCCCAATTTAATTGGGAAATACGTGGGTTCTACAATTACTACGGTATAGCTAATAATGTATCTGCCACATGTTCTAAGTTTGGTTACATCATGGAGTATAGTTTGTATCTAACACTTGCTCAAAAGCTAAGAAGCACAATAAGTAAGTTGAAGAAAAAGTACGAGAAAAACAAGCAATTTATAATCCCATATATGGATGATAAAGGGCAACAACAGTACCGAATACTGTATGACGATGGATTTAAACGCCAAACAACAAATGCAAACACAAATTGCGACACACAACCATTTACCGTAATTGTGCCACCTCCAACATTGGTGGAGAGGCTCAAAACTAATCGTTGTGAACTCTGCGGAGCAGAAAGTCCTACTGTTATGCACCATGTCCGTACACTCAAAACTCTATCAAAGGAGTATGAATGGAACAGAATAATGCTAAACAGAAATAGAAAAACTCTCGCCGTATGTCCAAGTTGTAACGCAAAGATACAAGAACATGAAAAATAGAGTGCATTTATCAACGGAGAGCCGTATACATCGAGAGGTGTACGTACGGTTCGGGGGCAGGCTCTCGAAAACCTGTCGTAGCAATACGACAAGGCGTCG